>Ga0078972_1001460_pt1 | contig 88196 bp, 92 predicted proteins | sample YelNatPaOPGAMG01_FD_67568 | JGI IMG/M metagenome (GOLD analysis project Ga0078972, IMG submission 67568) | Hot spring thermophilic microbial communities from Obsidian Pool, Yellowstone National Park, USA - OP-RAMG-01 (SPADES assembly) (version 2) | ecosystem: Environmental > Aquatic > Thermal... | reverse complement strand
TAGAGGGGAATACCAGCGTATTTCTTTGGCAATTGCCTTACCCACCTTTGGGTTACTTTCTGCTGCTTTGCAATTCTGTACACTGAGAGTTCGCCTTTATTCAACTCCCGTATTATCCACCGTATCTTTCTCAGGGTTAGTTTTCTCATACATCCCTGAGAAATCTCAAACCCTTCTTTATTTACCGAGAGGAACTTATTTCGGGATAATACAGCTTTGCGGCGAGATAATTATCCTTTTAAACTTTCAACAGCAAAATGCAATTGTTTTGGAACTGCTTCTTTTGCTGGTTTTTGCATGAGACTGCTCCTTGATGCAAAGCGTTGCTGTTATTGCGATTTGTGCTTGGGTGCATGCCCGCTTAAGCCATCATCGCTAGAAGAGATGCTGACTTCATGCGACTTCTCGTGCAAAGGGCAGATGTGCATAAGCGCATGTCCTGAGGGCGCATTAAGGTGCGAGGGAGAACCGGGAGCAGGAAGTTTGTTTGGATGGAGGATATGGACAGGAGAGGGGGATATATTTACAGTGCAGGGATTGCGCGCGCTAAGCAATGAGGAGGAGGAGCTTGCATACGAACTAAAACGCGCTTACTTTGAATGCGCTGGAGAGAAAAACCTTGATGAATTGCTGGAAGGGATATGCGCGGATAAGAATGTGGTGCTGGATAGGGAACAGCGGGAATGCCTGAAGCGCTTCGTATCTATTGATGCAGAATGGGGAGGTCCGCTCGGCATTCTTGCGGAGGATGAACGGCTTGAGGAAATCGCAGTCGTTGGGGTTGAAAAGCCCATATTCGCATATATAAAAGGGAAGGGATGGATGGAGACAAACTGCTGCTTCACGAGGATTGAGGCGCTGGTTGAGGCGGTGAATAAGCTCTCAAAACCAATCGGGCGAAGGATTACGCTGTCAAACCCGCGCATTAACGCAGTCCTGAAGAACGGGTGCAGGCTCCATGCATCAATTCCGCCGCTCTCAGAAGGCGAGGTGACGATTAGGAGGTTCAGGGAAGAGCCGTTTTCTCCAGCGGAACTCGTCGCGAATAAAACATTCAGTGCAGAGGCGATGGCATTGCTGTGGCTTGCGATGGAGAGCGACGCATCAATCGTAATCGCAGGGAATACTGGAAGCGGAAAGACAAGCACGCTTAATGCATTGTTTTCCTTCGTTCCATTAAATGAGCGCATACTGGCAATGGAAGAGACTCCGGAGATGCGGGTTCCGCACAGGCATTTCTGCAGGCTTGTTGCACGAGATGAACTGGAGCTCGGCTTGGGTGAAATTGCCGCTGATTCCCTGCGCATGAGGCCGGACAGGGTGATTATAGGAGAGGCGAGGGATTCGCGCGAAGCACATGCGTTATTTGAAGCTATGCTCAGCGGACAGGCAAGGGGCTGCTATGCAACGCTCCATGCCAGAAGCCCTGAGGAAGCAATCGCAAGAATCTGCGCACTCGGAATCCCGGAACGCGATATTTGCGCGCTTGATTTGATTGTCATCCAGCGGCGTATTGCATTGCACTCGGGCGGTGGGTTTGCGGAGGTCAGAAGATGCATGAATATATGCGGGGTGGAATGGGAAGGGGAACGCGCTAAAACAAAAGCGATTTACTCGTTTGATTTCGGAGATAGGGTTTTGAAGCGGGTCTCACTGGAAGGGAAGGTATCAAACAAAATCTGCGAAACGTTCAACTTTACTTCAGAAGGGCTGGAAGCAGAATTGAAAAGAAGAGCCAACCTTATTGCAAACCTCGCATCCATGCGCGCTGACTTCAATGCGTGCTTACATGAATTGAACAGATGTGGGTGAATTCTTGTTTTGGGTGAGTCCTTGTTTTCGCTTTTGAACAGAAGGGATGCAGAGATTGCCTCGCATCCATGCGCGCTGACTTCAATGCGTGCTTACATGAATTGAACAGATGTGGGTGAATTCTTGTTTTGGGTGAGTCCTTGTTTTCGCTTTTGAACAGAAGGGATGCGGAGATTGAGGCGGAACTTCCATCTGCATTGAGGTTGATAGGTGCCCAACTCAATTTTGAAGCTCGTTTTGAAGATGTTCTGGAAAATGCGGGAAGGGGAGAAACCCCGTTCCATGAAGAGATGCAGAGGGTTTGCGCAGAGATTAAGGCTGGTGCTGGCGTCCCATCTGCGCTTGCAGGGATGGCGGGAAGAACCCGCTCGCTGGCAGTTAAAAGGTCAGTAACGGCGCTCGCACAGTGCTACTCGCATGGGGAAAAGGGAGAGCGGTTGAAGAGGCTGGCGGATGAGTTTTCAAGGGCGCAGAGGGCATTGTTGAAGGAATATGCTGCGAAGGCGTCCATGCTGGGCTTGGCATTCATTTCTGCGGCATGCATATTACCCTCGCTCTTCCTCGCGCTCATTGTTGCAGGCTCCAGCGTGATGCAGGAGGTTGTTTCCGCGGAGGGCATATGGCTTGCGTTTGCATTGGTTTTACCGGCTGTGCTTGCGTTAATAACGATTTTCCTATGGGCTTCAACGCCTGTTTTCACAAGGCGAAGGGGTGCCGGCTTCTTAACGCAAGGTGAATTAAGAGCAGTAGAAACCTTTTTGGAGAAAAAAGGGTTTAAAGTGAGGATTGGGGCGCTTGCATTGCCATCATTTATTGCCAGTGGTCTCGCGGGCGCAATCCTTCTTGCTATCACAGAGGAATCGCTCCAGATGTGCGTTGTTTGCTCTGTTGTTTTTCTCTCCCCGCTTATTGCATATTCTATTCTCTCGTTTCTTGCAGAAAGAAAGGCAAGGAATGCGGAGTCGTTCCTCCCGGACGCGCTTTTGCACGCTTCCTCCGTTTGCGAGGGGATGGGATTTGAAGAGATGATTAAGTCTATAGCGAGAGCAGGCTATGGGGAACTCAGTTCCGAATTCCGCTTGGCTGAGAAAAAGCTGGAGCTGGGCGCAGGGTTTGAAGAAGCGCTTATGGGAATAGGAAAGCGGCTCAACTCTGCGCTCGTTGAGCGCTCTTTGGCATTGCTTTCAAGTGCGTATAAAACGGGTGCAGATTTGGGGGAGGCGATAAGGGAAACTGCGGAGGATGCGGTTGAATTGTTTTCTGCGGAGAAAGAAAAAGCGGCAACCTTGGCGGTGCAGAAGTACACATTGTTTGCGGGCGTATTGTTGGTCCCGTGGATTCTTGGTTTTATTACACGCGCAGTTTCGCACCTTGACTTTTCTTCTATGGCAGAGCTCGGGGTAAAAACAGGTGGAAGCGGGGCTCTTGAAGTGGGAAAAAACGCAGCTGGAATCTATTTGCTCATGTTTGCCTGCTTCTCTGCCGTATTCATTGCAATACAGGAAGGCGAGCCGCGCAAGGCGGTGGTGTATGCGCTCGCATTCGTGCCTGTTGTGCTTGTGGTTTTCTCGTTTGCTGCGGGAAGCGGTTAGAATAACGGATTTGCTTCTCTGCCGTATTCATTGCAATACAGGAAGGCGAGCCGCGCAAGGCGGTGGTGTATGCGCTCGCATTCGTGCCTGTTGTGCTTATGGTTTTCTCGTTTGCTGCGGGAAGCGGTTAGGGTAACAGAATATTATTAAAAATGAGCGCGCTAAACCATGAAGGTGAGTTGATTGGATGGCTGTAAGGATTGTTGAAACGTCTGAATTTGATTTGGATAAGCCCACGCTTATTGAAGGGTTGCCCGGTCTTGGGCTTGTTGGGACGATTGCCGCGACATATCTTGTTGATAAACTTAAGATGGAACCGCTTGGCTATATAGTGAGCGAGAAGTTTCCTCCGATTGCGACCATACACAACAACCTACCGCTCCATCCAATCCGGCTGTATAAGTCTAAAAAACATAATCTGATTGTGCTTGTATCCGAATTCATAATACCGCTGAATTCCGTATACTCGCTCTCTGAAGCTTTGTTGGAGTGGGCGGTTTCAAAGAAAGTTGATAAGATAATCTCGCTGGGCGGAATAGTGATAAGGGGGGAGCAGGACGAGGTGTTTGGCATAGCGAGCACACTGCAGTTGGTAAAGGAACTGAACGCGCTTGGGATAAAGACGATACGCGAAGGCGCAACAACAGGCGTTAATGGAGTGCTGCTTGCGGAATGTGCTACGCGCGGATTCCCGGCCATATCGCTGCTTGCGGAAGCCAAACAGGATTACATGGATCCGAAAGGCGCTGCGATGGTGATAGAGGCGCTCAAGAGAATAACGAATATTGAAATAGACACGACTGATCTCGTGCGTGAAAGCATTGAACTTGAAAGGAAGATGAGCGAAATAATAAGCAAAGCGAAGGAATCAACAAAGCATTACCAAAAAACCGGAGATGAACTTGGGCATATGTACGGATGAGAAGGTGTTTGCTCCGAATGCAGTAGAAGATGGAGGTATTGTTTATATAGTTTCATACCAAAATAATTGTGGACAAAAAAGTGAAAAAGGAGGATGTCTCTTTGGAAGGCATAGATTCAAGCGGTTCAAGCGCAAACGCTCCAGACGGATTGATGGAACAGTTGGAGAAGAAGAAGGAAGAACTGTTTGCTAAATTAAAAGGCGTCTCAAGCCGCCTGAGGCATAAACAGTATGAGGCAAAGGTTCTGAAAGCGGCGCTTGAGGAGAAGATGCGAGAAACCGGGCTTAATGTGCGCGAACTCAGGCGCAGGAAGGAGAGGCTGGAGTTCAAGATTGCGACGGAAGCGCTTACGCTGGCGAAAGAAAGAGAGATGATGAAAGAGATGAGAATGCTGGAGAAAGAACTAGAAAAAGCCGGCGAACTGGAGCGCATGGAACGCAAACTGCGCCTTGTTGAGGGTGATATCCGCTCAGCAGAGGCAGAGATTGCGCAGATTAAAAAGGATATAGACGCTGCCAAAGCAGAGATAAAGGCAATAAGGGAAGGAGAGCGCGAAAAGGTAAAGGAGCAACGCGCAAAGGAGTGGGAGGAAAAGAAGCGGGCGCAACTGATGGAGAGAAGGGCAAAGCGCGAAGAAGAACTGAAGAAAGAACTGGAGCCATACATGGGTGGCGTGGATGAAGAGGGAGTGGAGCTTGGCGCAATCGCAGTAATCAAGAAGAAATCCTCTTCTTAGCTGTTTTTCACCTATTTCTGTTTTCCTTTATTTTCCAAGACTGCTTTCAGGAATGCCACAAAAAGCGGCGCGGGTTTTATAAGCCTTGACTTGAACTCTGGATGCGCCTGCGTGCCTATCCCAAACGAATCGCGCCATTCAATAAATTCTACTATTTCGCCATCTGGCGACGTGCCGCTTATTATGAGGCCATTCTTCGTTATAATATCGCGGTATTCGTTGTTGAACTCCCACCTGTGCCTATGCCTCTCAGTAATATATTCGGTCCCATAGGCTGCATAGGTGCGCGTGCCTTTCGCCAATTTCGCAGGATATGAGCCGAGCCTTTGCGTGCCACCAAGCAGTTTGAGCGCTTTTTGTTCTGGCAGCCTGTGAATCACTGGGTGCTTTGTATCTGGATTTATCTCTGTTGAATTTGCGCCTTCAAGGCCACATACGTTGCGCGCAAACTCCACCACTGCCAACTGCATTCCAAAGCATAGGCCCAAAAACGGAATCCTGTTCTCCCTCGCATACCTTATGCATTCTATTTTTCCCTCTGTCCCGCGCGCGCCATAACCACCGGGGACGATTATGCCATCACAACCGTCCAAGACGGAGAGCTTGGACTTGTCTCTCTCTATCTCAGTTGTTTCAATCCATTTTAGCTTTACAGAGCAACCGAGCTCCCCTCCCGCGTGAACAAGCGCCTCTTTTATTGAAGCATACGAATCCTTCAGCGAAGTATATTTGCCTGTTATGCCAATTACCGCCTCGCTCGTCGGATTCTTTATCCTCTCAACGCGCCGGTTCCACTCCGCCAAGCCATCCCCATTCGCATTCAGCGCAAGTTTCTTGATGATGATATCCGCAAGGCCCTGTTTCTCAAAAATTTCCGGGAGCTCGTAGATGGTTTCGCAGTCAGGGTCATCTATGATGTGGTCTGCTGGAACATTGCAGAACAGCGAAATCTTCTTTTTCGCTTCATTCGTGAGCGTCTCATGCTCCCGGCATATTATTACGTCGGGTTGTATCCCCATGCCTTGCAGCATCCGGGTCGCGTGCTGGGTCGGTTTTGTTTTCTGCTCGCCTACTGTTGAAAGCGTTGGAACATATGTAAGCTGAATAAACATCGTCCTGCCGGGATTTTCAAGCGCAAACTGCCGTGCTGCCTCAATGAAATATGAGTTCTCTAAATCGCCAACTGTCCCGCCGACTTCAACAAGCACCACATCTGCATCAAACGCGTTGCCGACCTTATGAATCCACGCCTTTATTTCATTGGTGAGGTGGGGGACTATTTGGACATCTACGCCCAGGTATCCTCCCCTCCGCTCCTTTTCAATCACATAGCTCAGAATCTTTCCGCCCGTCATGTTATTCAGGTTGTTGAGGTCCATATTGAGAAAACGCTCGTATGTTCCCAGATCCATGTCGCACTCTGTCCCATCATCAAGCACGAAAACCTCGCCATGGCGGAATGGGTTCATCGTGCCGCAGTCAACGTTCAGGTAGCCATCAAATTTCAAGGGAACAACCTTCAACCCCTTGGACTGGAGGATTTTCCCGATTGAGGCGGAAACGATGCCTTTTCCAAGCCCGCTCATAAGCGAGCCTAAAATAAAGATATATCTGCGTTCCCCATCACGTTGAGAAGCAGTGAATTCAAGATTAATCGGTTTTTGCATGTCAGTTTTTAGTTGCACAAATTTATAAAAATCACACTGAGTAATGTTTGTGTGATGGATATGAAACAATATTTGATGATTTTCTTGCTTGGTGCAATTGCATTGCTCCTCGCAGGATGTATGTCTGCGGGCAATGGGGCGAAGGCGCAACCGACCGCCCAACCTACTCCTACAAGCAGCGCGCACGGACAAACCAATTTGCCCACCACTCTGCCAACGGGCCCGCGGCTGTGCGTGATGGAGCAGCCATCCACGAGAACGGTTACGACATACTATGATGACGGTGCGGAAAGAATGAGGATTGAGAATAAGGTTGGCGCTGAAACTCTAATAACGGTATTAAAAGATGGATATAGCCTTAGCAGGGTAAGCGAAGAAAGCCCATTAAAAGAGCGGTACCCTAATTGTGATTGGGTGGCGAACAGGGTAAGCATAGAAAGTATAAGGGGCGGAATGATAAGCGTGGCACAAATTTACAAAGACGAACCCGGATTCAGGCTCACATGCACGCCATGGGTAGTTGATGACAAGATGTTTGAAACGCCCGGGAAGGTGTGCCTTGGCAGTTAAACAACAGATGCAGCGCGGCTTTGCGCCAAGAGCATGCCGCTTTCCCAAGGAACTTTTTTAAACAACGGATGCGCCAGTAAAAGCATGGCTTTAATAAAGCTGCCTGAATTGGAGCCAAGACAATATACGTATATTGGCTTTTCCATGGCATTGCTGGGGATGTTGAGCATAGTTATGACTATAGCCTCAATACTGGAATTGTTTGGAATTGAAAAAATCCTTCCCTGGCCCATCTTGGCTGCTATTTCCCTCCTGCTGCTGCTTGTGGCGACCCTCGCATTCCATAAGATGGGGGCAAAAAAGGTTGCGCTGTGATTTTCTACGCGCGCGGGTGCGCGAACGGGCAAACTTTTTATTTAATAAACTTAACCTGCAGTAAAACCAAAAATTATGGTCTCGCTCATTATCACTGAGAAGCCAAAGGTCGCGGAAAAGGTTGCTGCTGCGCTCTCTGAAAATGGCGTTAAGAGAAAGCAGCGCTTCAATGTATCGTATTTTGAGGTGGAGCGCAGAGGAAAGAAACTTCTGATAGCGCCAGCGGTAGGGCATATATATACATTAAAACAGGAGAGCAGCGGCTCGGGCTATCCCGTCTTTAATGTAGTTTGGGCGCCTGTATGGCAAGTGGAGAAAGGCGCAAGGTTTACAAAAGATTACCTCCAACTGCTTGAATCGCTTGGAAAGGAATGCGATGAGTTCATCAATTCGTGCGACTATGATGTTGAAGGTTCGCTCATTGGTGCAAATGTAATCAGGTTCGCTTGCAAGGCAAAGCTTGAGAATGCAAAGAGGATGAAGTTCTCCGCACTGACTAAGGAGGACCTTGTTGAAGCATACGAGAATATGGGTTTGCTGGATGTGAACAATGCGCTTGCGGGCGAGACGAGGCATATGCTGGACTGGTTTTGGGGCATAAACCTGAGCCGCGCCCTGATGCACGCGATTCGGAGCGCAGGGGTGTATAAGGTCCTGTCTATCGGAAGGGTACAGGGACCTGCGCTGAATATCCTTGCCACGCGCGAACATGAGATATCAAAGTTCAAGCCAGAACCATACTGGCAGCTTTACGCGACGTGCAACAAGGTCAGGTTCATCCACATAAAAGAGAAATTTTTCAAAAAGGAGGAGGCAGAGGCTGCGCGCGCGAATTCGGAAGCGAATAAGGAAAACGCTATTGTTGAGAAGGTTTCAAGAACAGAGAAAAAGGTTCCGCCTAACCCGCCGTTTGATTTGACCTCGCTACAGGTTGAGGCATTCAAGTGCTTTGGATTTTCACCTGCGTTGACGCTTGAGTTGGCGCAGGCGCTTTATGAGGCTTCGCTGATATCATACCCGCGCACTTCATCACAGAAACTTCCTGCAAAACTCAATCTCCCGAAAATCCTGAACAGTCTTTCAACAAATCCTGCATACGCAGAGAAGGCGAAAGCCCTGATCTCCGCTGGGAAAACCAAACCGTATGAAGGAAAGAAAGAGGACCCCGCGCATCCTGCAATCCACCCGACAGGCCTTATGCCCAAGGAGGCAATAGGTGAGAAGGAACTGAAGCTGTATGATCTCATAGTAAAACGCTTCCTCGCGTGCTTTGCGGACTGGGCGGTTAGGGAAGGCATGCGCGTTGACTTGGCTCTTGGTCCTGAGAAATATTACGTATCGGGAGCAAGGACTGTGTCGCCCGGTTGGATTTCGTTCTATGAGCCTTATGCAAAATTTGAAGAGGAGATGCTGCCAGATTTCAAAGAAGGCGAGCGCCTGAAAGTATCAAAGATAGAGATGCCGCAGAAGGAGACAACCCCGCCAAAAAGATATACGGAAGCGAGCATTATACAGGCGCTTGAGAAGGATGGGCTTGGCACGAAAGCGACAAGAGCAGTAGTCATTGAAACCTTACATGAACGGGGATATATAAGGGGAAAGAAGAGCATTGAGGTGACGCCATTTGGGCTCGCTGTCCATGCCGCACTGGCAAAGCATTGCCCGGAGATACTTGACAAAAAGCTCACGCGCGAGTTTGAAGAGCTGATGGAAGCGGTTGCTGATGGAAAAACAACAGAAGAGAATGTTATAAAAGAAGGTAAAGAAACACTGGAGGCAATACTCTCAAAGTTCAAGAAGAATGAGACGGCGATAGGCGGCAGTTTGGCTGGCGTATTGACGGAACAGCGCAGGGAAGCGGAGACGCTCGGAAAATGCCCCAAATGCGGCGGCAATATGATGATTAAGAGGGGGATAAAAAGCGGAAAGCAGTTTGCCGCATGTTCTGAGTACCCAAAATGCACGAATACCTATCCACTCCCCCAAAACGCCTTAATCGTCCCGACGCAAAAGATTTGTGAGAAGTGCGGCACTCCTATTTACATAGTCAGAAGAAAAGGCATGAAGGATTACGAGATGTGCCTTGATCCAAAGTGCCCAAGCAAACAGGCGTGGGGAAAGCAAAAGAAATCTGGAGGGGATGAAGGTGGAACACAAGCCAAGGCCAACAGCGGTTGATGCGGTCGTGCTGCGCAAGGTTGTGAAGACTTCAAGCGGGATTGAAGGGGAGATATTGCTTATAAGAAGAGCCAAGCCCCCATTCGCTGGCGAGTGGGCTCTGCCGGGCGGGTTCATGGAATTTGATGAGAATGCGGAACAGGCGGTTGTGCGCGAGGTTGAAGAGGAAACAAACACGCGGGTCAAACCAAAGCGGGTTATTGGCGTTTACTCCGAACCGGACCGCGACCCTGAAAGGCAGCCTGTTTCAATCGCATTTTTATGCGAATATATAAGCGGTGAAGCGAAAGGAGGAGACGACGCGGGGGAAGCGGGATGGTGGCGTATTTCAAATATCCCTAAACTCGCTTTTGACCATAATAAGATAGTTGAGGATTCGCTTGATAAAGTATAGGAAAAGGAAAGGATGGAATTTGGTTTCGGGATGAAGATGGATTCGCAGGATAAGTTGTCATTTATTGATGCTGTAGGTGTATTAAGCGCAACTGCAATTGGGGGAGGGATACTTGCCCTGCCAATAGCACTGTATCCATTCGGTGTGCTTGGCTCTGCCCTGTTTCTCACATTCGTGGCATTTATCAACCTGTCTGGTGGCGTGCTGCTGGCTGAGGCGTTGATGAGAACAGACCATAAAATACATCTGCCCTCGCTTATGCATCACTATTTTGGCAGAAGCGGATATGTAGCGGTTTGCATCAGCATTATGCTGCATCTTTACTGCGCACTTGCTGCGTATATAGTGGCAGGCGGCGCACTTGTCAGTTCATTGAGCGGGGGAGCAATCGCTCAGGAGGTTGGCGCGATTGTATATTTCGTCATCGCCAGCGCGATAGTTTTGGGCGGAACAAAGTATGTGAAAGGGGCGGAAAAGATTTTTGCAACTATAGTTGTTCTGTTAGCCCTCATAATCTCAATATTTGCGTTTTCCAATTTCACTTCGCAGAAAAGCCCTTCCGCGCATTGGTTGGCTGCATTGCCTGCTGCATTTAGCGTGTCGCTTTTTGCGTTTTTGGCGCATGAAATAGCCCCCTCAGTAAGAATAAGGATGGGTGACAACTGGAAAGGTTTCTTGCTCGCACTGTTTTTTGGCACATTTATACCAGCGGTATTGTACATTTGCTGGACATCTGCGATAATTGGGGCTGTCCCGGATGGGATGCTTGTGGAAGCTGGCGCAACAGGCGCGCCTGCAACGGTTCCTCTTGCTGCAGTCGCAGGAACGGTTGTTCTCCTGCTTGGCTCTGTATTCGCTTTATTTTCAACAGGCTCATCATATATTGGAAGCGCATTTGCGCTTACAGATGTCTTCTCGGATTTGTCAGGTGAGATAGGCAAGCGGATGGATGCAAAAAAAGCAGTGGCACTAACCGTTCTGCCACCAGTTGTTATTGCGCTGTTTTTACCGAACTCTTTCGTTGGGTTGTTGGAAGCGGCAGGAATTTTCGGTGGATGCGTTCTAATTGGTTTGATGACGCCGCTGGTTTTCCTGGCTTCCAGAAAATACGGAAAGAGAAAACCGGAATTTGCAGTTCCTTTCCCATTAGGGGAATTTCTTGCTGCCTGCCTCGTGGCTTCTGCGCTTGTTATGCTCCTGTGGGAATTCTTTAAGTTGATTGGGGGTTAGGAGGATATGGAAAGCAGATTAGGTTTGCTGAAAAAGAAAATTGAAGAGGCGCCTGTGATAGAGGTGGGGAAATACAGGTATTTCATCAACCCATTGCAGGGGATTCCCGCTCCTGTTGAACCTGAACTTCTTGCTGAGGTTGTAGATGAAATTGCGTTGATGCCTGAAATCAAAGAAGCGGACCTCATCGTTTGCATAGAAGCGATGAGCATAGGGCTTGGCTATGCGCTTTCAATAAAAGTTGGCAAACCAATCGTAATCGTGCGGAAGAAAGAATTCCCGCTTGAAGGAAAGACGCTGATTAAGCAGAAAACTGGCTATTCGGAAGGCAATCTTTTCCTTTATGGGGATTATGCGGGGAAGAAGGTTGTGATAGTTGATGACCTGCTCTCTACGGGCGGTACGCTTCTTGCACTCGTGAAAGCGCTGAAAGAAAAGGGCGCAGATGTCCTGTGTACTGCAGTTGTGATGGAGCGCGGGGATGGGAAAAAGGAATTGGAGAAGGCGGGCATCAAGGTGAATGCACTGTGTAGGGTGGAGGTTGGGCAAAAAGGCCAGCCAAAATGCATTCTTTATTAATTGCAAGAGAAATTTTTACGGGGTGTCAATGGAATGGCGGGTGAAATTGAAGAGGCGTTCCTCAAGATTGCGGAAGGCGATTCTGTCCTTGTTGAAGGTGGTGCGGGCTCGGGAAAGGAATTTTTCTGCAGGCTCCTGCTCAGACAGGCGCTAGATGCAGGCCATCCCGTAGCTGTGTTATCCTTTCATCCAGAGGCGCACATCGCGTGGTTCAGGGAGTATGCAAAAAACACCGCGGGCATGGTGAGATACGCGGAGGCGCCAGATAACCTCACTGAGATGGGAATTGCATTAAATGAACATGCTAAAGGAGCGCGGTTCGCATACGTTGATTTCTTTGAGATACTGTCTGCAAAACTTGATGCTAATGATATATTGGATGCGGTTGCCTTCAATGCAAGAAAGTTGAAGATGGGGAAAACCTCGCTCATGCAGGCTGTAAGTCCAGAATCTGTTGAAGCCAAGCAGATGGCGCGGCTGAGGGAGTTGTTTGATATAGTGATTGAAGTAAGGAGAAAAGGCGACAGGATGGAGTACGCCTTTCGGAAACACCCTGCGGAGTTTGAGGAGGAATGGCACGGCTTCTCGCTTTCGGAGGTTTTTGTGCCGCGGAGGAGTATTGCGGAGTTCTGCATCCATGCGATGGAATATGAATTGAAGAATGCAGGGCATTATTCCAGAAACCTTGAAAAGTTTGATAACGAAGGAAGAAGAATATTGTTCAATCTTTCACAGGCTTCCCTGAAGCATTTTGGCGAATTGGAAGGGCTGCTCAAAGAGGTGACGGATGCAGCAAAGCCAAAACCTGCTTCAACTGATGAGCTGCTTAAAGTCTTGGAGGAAGGCTTACTGGAAGAACGCGTGATGGAGGGGAAATACAGGGAATATTCGGATGAGGCAGGAGAGAAGAAGGCCGCTGCTGTTTTCAAGAGGCTTTCTGAAGACGAGAATGCCCACGCGCTGATGGTTAAGCGGTTGAAGGAAAGCATTTCTGGGAAGAAGGAGTGAATGACGGGTGGATATTAAGGTGGGTTGCTGTGGATGGGGGTTCTTCAGGCCCAAGCAGTATTTTGGGGATAATTGGAAAGAGATGCATGCCAGCATATTGCAAGCGTATTCTTCAATGTTTCCGCTTGTTGAGGTCAATTCCTCATTTTATCGCATGCCTATGGTAAAAACTGCAGAAAGGTGGTTGACGGAGGCGCGCGAGAGGAATAACGAGTTTGAGTTCACAGTAAAGGCTTTCAGGGGGATTACGCACGAGGAAAGGTTTGCGGGGAAATCGGTGAAGTTCTTTACTAATATGAAAGACATATGTAAAGCACTTGGTGCAAAACTGCTTTTGTTCCAGACGCCTGCGAGTTTCGGTCCGGAAAAAAACAACATCCGCGCGATGGAGAACTTTTTTTCAAGAATCAAGAAGGGCAAGCTGCTTCTCGCGTGGGAACCAATGGGAAGATGGCTGGGAGAATCGGAGAAAATCAAAGAGGTTTGCAGGGAATTTGGCTTGATTGAATGCGTTGATCCGCTTAGAAGCGAACTTGCCGTAAAGAATAATGAGGTGGCTTACTTCCGATTGCACGGCTTCGGCAAGCCGATGATGTATAACTACAAATTTTCGGATGCGGAGTTGAGGCGCGCTAAGAAAATCGTCAAGGAATGCGGCGCGGAGATGGTGTACGTTTTATTTAATAACAGCTACATGTATGATGACGCTGAGAGGTTTAGGAGGATGCTTCAGTGAGGATTGAGCTGGATTTTACGAAAAGTGTGCAGGAGAATGCGCGCGTGAAGCGAGAAAATCGTCAAGGAATGCGGCGCGGAGATGGTGTACGTTTTATTTAATAACAGCTACATGTATGATGACGCTGAGAGGTTTAGGAGGATGCTTCAGTGAGGATTGAGCTGGATTTTACGAAAAGTGTGCAGGAGAATGCGGCGCGGTACTATGAGGAAGCGAAGAGGTTAAGGGAGAAGGCGGAAGGGGCGGAGAAGGCAGTTAAAGAAACTGAAAAAAAACTCGGGGATTTGGAGAAGAGGATTGCGGAAGAAAAGGAGAAACCGAAGGAAAAGATTAGGGTGAAGAAGGAAAAGGAGTGGTTTGAAAGATTCAGGTGGTTCAAAACTAGCGAGGGGTTGCTCTGCATCGCTGGCAGGGATGCTAAACAGAACGAACTTCTCGTCGCCAAGCATTTGGAGGATGGGGACTTGTTCTTCCATGCGGATATACATGGCGCGCCTGCAACCATTTTGAAAGGTGGGGAGAATGCGGGCGAGAAATCAAAGATGGAAGCCGCGCAGTTTGCTGCAAGCTACTCGTCTGCATGGAAGGTGGGCTCGGCTACGGTTGATGTCTATGTGGTTAAACCCCAGCAAGTATCAAAAAGAACGGAATCCGGGGAGTTTGCAGGGAAAGGCAGCTTCATTATCAGAGGAGAGAGGGAGTGGTTCAAGAATACGCCGTTGGGCTTGCTCATAGGGATTGGCGGAAAAGGAGTGGAAACCGCACCCGTTTTGCGCGGGAGAACTGGGTTCGCGCGGTGTGTTGAGGTCGGGGTAGGAAACGTTGAGAAGGCGGATGCGGCTAAGGAGATTGCGCATATCTTAGGCGGAGAAGCAACTGTTGACGACGTCTTGCGCGCTTTGCCCGCTGGGAAATTCAGGGTTGAAAGAGGATAGGTTTTAATTTGTGTGGGTTCTGAAGCCTTTAGAGGTGAGTTTTACATGAAGAAGCTTCAAGTAATACTGCTGCTTGCGGTTGGGGCAATATTATTCGGTTGCATTTGTGGCGGCACGGGCGGAGGTTTTGAAACGCCAACGCCGGGTCCTGCACATACTGCGACACCATCGGGCACGCACACGCCCACAGGAACTATCACACCGGGCCAAACAACTACGCCGGCTGGAACATCAACCCCTGTTGGGGGACTAACAACGCCCACGCCATCTGGCGGGACGCAGTCATGGGAGGAGTTGTTCGGTTGCGCGAGGACGGGCTTAAGCTATACATATAGGGTGAGGACAGGGGAAACAACAATGGATATGTCGTACGAAACGAGCAATGGAGGCATGGTCAACGGCATTGATACGGTTTTGAAGACGATTACGGTTGAGACCCAAGGAACTGCAATAACTACGAAAGAATGGGATTCAAAGGTAGGCTGCAGGTGCGTGAAAGTAGAGATGGTTTATGGAGGACAGGCTATCCCGGGCCAATGCCCGCCGCAGGGAAGCGGGGGAGGGGAGCCCGAGAATGCGCAAACAACCATAACAAGTATGGGGATTGAGACCATAAGTGTTCCGGCATACACTGGTCCTGCAATGAAATACAGCGTCACAAGCGTTGGCTCCAGCGGAACGGTTACGGTTGAGGTATGGCAAGCCCCGAATATCAAAGTCCCTGTGAAATGGTCTTCAAGCGGAACGACATTTGAACTGGTCCGCTATTCAGGGTAGAGGGTGAAGCGATGGCTGCTGAAGACGATGAAAAGAGAAGACAGCAGGCTTTGGCAAAAATATTGGCAGTTATAGGAAGAGAGGAATTGAAACTGATATCGTTTTACACCAAATTGCTGGATAGTGTGAATGACGAGGATGCGCAGTATTTGTTCAGGAAATTGATTAATGAGTCTTCGCGCCATCTCACGCTGGATACGGAGATGATGGTGCAACTTGCACCGAGGTTGAAATCCAGAGGGAAGCCTTCGCGCGCGGAATTGGAGCAGCTGCTCAAGATTCTTGATGAAGCGGAAAGCCTTGAAGCAGAAGCGCTGAAGATGTATAATGGGGCTTTGCCCGAACTTGAGGACCCGTACGTAAGGGGAACTGCGATGTGGATTCGCGATGACGAGTTGAGGCACGTGAAGATGGTTGGGGAGCTAAAGGAGATTATCAAAAGGAAAATCGCGAGGCTGTGACATTTATAAACCTCTGTTTCGTAATTTACGCTATAATTAAAAAGGAACTTTTTGACGCCGGACTTGACAAGCCTCCGATAGCATCAAGGGCTCAGGTTCGGGGGCTTCGGGAACGAAGCTCTTTCTAAAGAAGGTTTCAAAGAAAGGTGAAAGTGTAATGTCTGGATTTAGCGAATTAAGGCTTAGCGATAGCGTAATGAAGGGAATCGCGGATATGGGTTTCAAGGAACCTACGCCAATACAGGCGCAAGCGCTTCCTCTGCTTTTCCAAGGTGAAGATGTTATAGGGCAGGCGAAAACCGGAACGGGAAAAACAGCGGCTTTTGGCATTTATGCATTGGAAGGCTTGGATTACTCGCTGATGAAACCGCAGGTGCTGATTTTGACCCCGACAAGGGAGTTGTGTCTCCAAGTGAGGGACGAGATTGCTGCGCTTGGCAGATATACTGGAGCGAGGATTGCGGCGGTTTATGGGGGGCAGGAGATAGAAAAACAGCTTAGGTTCTTTGATGGTGGGGTGCAAATAGTGGTTGGAACACCGGGAAGGGCAATAGACCACCTTAAGAGAGGCTCGCTCGGGTTTGCAGATGTTGGGCTGGTTGTGATAGATGAAGCGGACCGGATGCTGGATATGGGATTCATTGAGGATGTAGAATATATCCTCGCAAACACGCCGGAAAGCAGGCAGACGCTTTTGTTTTCTGCAACGATGCCGCGGGAGGTAATTGAGCTCGCGGAGAAATATATGCATGCGCCGCAGTTTGTAAAGGTTGGGGAGGATGAGACGCCAGTTATAACGCATATAGAGCAATCGTTTATAGCCATCCAGGATGCGAGGGACAGGCTTTACGCATTACTGAGATACCTGCGGGATGAGAAGCCTCCGCTCGCAATTGTCTTCTGCAAGACGAAATTTGGGGCTGAAAAGCTGTGCCTCATATTGCGCGAAAGGGGATTTAAGGCAGAATGCCTGCACGGGGATATGTCACAAAATAAAAGAGAGAATGTGATGGAAAGATTCAAGAGGAAGCAATTCAATATACTCGTTGCGACCGATTTGGCGGCGCGCGGGCTGCATGTGGATGGCGTGACCAATGTAATAAATTATAACATCCCTGACGACCATCTGGATTATGTGCATAGGGTTGGAAGGACGGGGAGGATGGGGAAAACGGGCGGCGCGGTTACGCTCGTTTTGAAGGATGAGATGGGAAAACTCGGGGAGATTGAGCGCGCGCTTTCAGTGCGGATGAATGAAATCAAGTATGAATTCAAGAAAAGGGAGGAAAGGGCTGCACGAATGGGTTTCCGCACGGTTAAGGGGCAGCGGCTCAGGAGGGAGCTGAAGATGCGCACGCCTGTCCCGCACACATACAACCTGTGAGGATATAAATTATTTGCAACAATTGAATTATGTTGTTGGTCTGCATACAAAATTTCAATGGTGGTTTTGATGACCGAGGGAATAGAGCTCAAGGTTGCTGAGGCGCTCCAGAATGATGTTGGCAGAGGGATAGTTAGGATTGACTCAAGGGCGAGAAAGCTGCTGAACGTCACCACCGGGGATATTGTGGAGATTAAAGGAAAGAAGAGCACCGCCGCAGTCGTGTGGCAAGCGCATCCGCAAGACGAGGGGTTAAACATAATAAGGATGGATGGTTATCTGAGGCAGAATACAGGCGTTGGTCTTGGGGATAAGGTGTTCATAAAGAAAGCCGAGTTAAAGGATGCAAAGAAGATTGTGCTGGCTCCTTCGCAACCCATGAAGTATTCCCCTGGATTTGACCAGTTCATAAAGAAGAAGCTCCTTGGAAGGGCGATAACGAAGGGAGACACGATATTTGTAGGTGTATTCGGAACATCATTCCCGCTCCAGGCAGTCGTGGTGCAGCCGCAGGGAATCGTGCTGGTAAAAGAGGGTACGGAAGTTGTCCTCAAAGAAGAGCCAATGAAGGAGATGGGCAAGATTGCAGAGATAACATACGAGGATATCGGTGGTTTGAAGGAGGAGGTGCAGAAGATAAGGGAGATGGTTGAGCTGCCGTTGCGGCACCCGGAGCTGTTTGAGCGCCTTGGCATAGAACCACCGAAGGGCGTATTAATTCATGGACCGCCGGGAACAGGCAAAACGCTGCTTGCGAAGGCGGTTGCTAACGAAAGCGAGGCAAACTTCATCCATATAGCAGGACCGGAACTTGTAAGCAAGTTCGTTGGCGAGAGCGAAGAGAGGCTCAGGCAGGTTTTCAAGGATGCGGAGGAAAACGCGCCAAGCATCATCTTCATGGATGAGATAGATGCGATTGCACCGAAGAGGGAAGAGGTGACTGGTGAGGTTGAAAGACGCATGGTCTCCCAGTTACTGACATTGATGGATGGATTGAAGAGCAGGGGGCAGGTAATCGTTATAGGTGCAACTAATAGGCCGAATGCTATTGACCCTGCGCTCAGAAGGCCCGGGAGATTTGACCGCGAGATAGAAATAGCCGTGCCGGACAGGAATTCAAGGAAGGAGATACTCCAGATTCACACGAGGAATATGCCGCTTGCCGAGGATGTGAACCTTGATGAGATAGCGAATGTCACGCATGGATATACTGGCGCGGACATCTCTTCGCTCGCAAAAGAGGCTGCAATGAAGGCTTTGCGGCGCGTTCTTCCGAGCATAAATCTTGAAGAGGAATTCATCCCGCACCAGATTCTGGAGAATCTGAAAGTCACGCGCGAGGACTTCGCAAATGCCATGAATGAGATTCAGCCCAGCGCGCTCAGGGAGGTATTCCTTGAAGTGCCAAATGTCAAATGGAGCGATATCGGCGGCTTGGAGAATGTGAAGCGCGAACTGATGGAGGCGATTGAACTGCCGCTGAAGAAGCCCGAGGTCTTCGCAAAGATGGGGATAAGGCCTGTGAAGGGAATCCTTCTTGTTGGGCTGCCGGGAACCGGGAAAACGCTTTTCGCCAAGGCAGTCGCTACGGAAAGCGAGGCAAACTTCATTTCAGTCAAGGGGCCAGAGTTCCTTTCAAAGTGGGTGGGGGAAAGCGAAAAGGCAGTCCGCGAGATTTTCAGGAAGGCGAGGAGCGCCGCCCCATGCATTGTATTCATAGATGAGATTGATGCCGTTGCGTCTATCAGAGGAATTGATGAGGGAAGCAGGGTAACGGAGAGGGTGGTTAACTCGCTGCTCACCGAACTGGACGGCTTGCAGAACTTGAAGAACGTGGTTGTGCTCGCCGCAACCAACAGACCAGATATACTTGACTCCGCGCTTTTAAGGCCTGGGAGATTTGACAGGATAATAGAGATACCGCCACCTGATGAAAAGACGAGGCTTGAGATATTCAAAGTGCATACGCGCAATATGCCGCTTGCCGAGGATGTTGATCTTGCGGAACTCGCTGCAAAAACAGAGAATTTCACTGGAGCGGATATTGAAGGGGTATGCCGTGAGGCTGGAATGAATGCCATCAGGGAAGGGGTGGACAAGGTCACGGCTGCACACTTTGCTGAAGCGCTAAAATCCGCGCGGCCGTCAATCACAGGGAGCAGGGTTGAAGCAATAAAGAAGTTCAAGGAACAACCGGGAGGTGCGATGTACAGATGAGCCTAAGCCTTTTCTTCAGGTCCATCGTAGCGTATACTGCGATTGCGCTGATAGTCTATGGTTTATCGCCATATGAAGGATTTGATTTGCTGCTGAAGCTGCTCGCATTCGCGGCAGGCGCCTCATTACTGACACCAATCGTTTATCCTTACCTCAGAGGCGTGAGAAAGGGGGATGAGGTGCTTGTGGAGTCCACGGAGAGCCGCGCGATGCCGGGCATTATACGCATGCTGTTCCAGATGGGAAGCGGCATTGCGATGGAGAATGGGAGGATAGGTGGAAGGATAATGGTTCTGTTGAATGACGGTTCAATCAGGCAGTGCGTCATTAAAAATTATGAAGGTTTCTTTAAACCGGCGCGTGTGCATTTGGTTGAAAAGGAGGAAGTAAACCCAGCATCAATAACGGTGGTATAAGCATGTACGGCTTTGATAAAGAAGAGATTACCCAGATAATAATTTCCATGCTTGTTGTAGCGGTGGCTTTCTCCGCCCAGTATCTGTTCGCTTCAAAGATAGCATTCGCTGCCGTATTCCCAGTCATACTCCTTGGGGTCGGAACAGGTTTTGTGCTGCATGAGCTTGCGCATAAGTTTGTGGCAATCAAACTCGGTGCATTCGCCAGATATCAGGCATGGGAGACAGGGCTGCTGATGGCGCTTGTCATGGCGTTTGCAACCGGTGGGCGTTTCGTTTTCGCTGCCCCGGGCGCAGTATATATTTATGCCCCTGTTCTCAGCAGAAAGAAAAACGGATGTATCTCTATCGCAGGCCCGCTGACAAACCTTTTGGTCGGGCTCTTCTTTATGGTGATTGGGCTTGTGCTTCCCGACGGGTATCTTTCCTTTGCGGCGTTAAGCGTGGCATCAATAAACTTCTTCCTCGGCTTCTTCAATATGATTCCTATCCCACCGCTTGATGGAAGCAAGGTCCTTGCTTGGAATGTTGCTGCTTGGATTGCGCTAATTATACCGCTTGGAATCCTCACCTTCTTTTTCTGAAAACCGATTCCCGGCGGTCTAATTCTGAGGTGGTTCTGTATGGAGAGGAAAACGGATTTTGTGAAGGCGCGAAAAGCGCAGGTCTCCGCTGAGATGATATTGCTAATTGCAGCGGTGCTTGCGGTCGCGCTGATTCTGGTGTCCCAGATGCAGGAGGCTGCAAAACAGGGTGCAAAAGCAGTGCAGAAAAATGCTGAAAAGGTATTCAAGGAGATAAACGAAACTGCAGGGCTCGCATCAGGAAACGGCAAATATGCGACTGGTGAAGAATGCACGCGCGATTCCCAGTGTGAAAGCGGCGAATGCGATGAGTATCTTAAGGTGTGCAAATAAACATGCTGACCAATATTCCCTCTCTATCTGTTTTGCGCGGGCAGGCATCTCTTGAATATCTTCTGGTTCTGGCTGCCCTGTTCGCTTTCCTCGCTGTTTGGGTACCTGTCATCACCAATGTGCAGGATAAGGCGCTCGCCTATTCTGAAGCTAGTGGAGCAAATGGCGCGCTCTCAAGGCTCGCTTTCACTGCGGAGGAGGTTTATTTGCTCGGAGATGGGAATATGCGCGAGGTATGTGTGGGAGCGCTCAATGGGAGGACGCTTCGCATCAGCAATGGCAAAATCGCTGCGAGTTATAAGGAGATGGATTTTGAAGTGTCGGGAAAATTCAATGCAAGAAATGCTGAGATAACCCTGCCAGAATCCGATGCATGTGTAGCAGTTTATTGTTGTGTTAATGGGAAAGCGGAATTTACCGCCTCCAGAGGGTTGCATTAAGCAATGCGTATTTGCCTCCATCGTAAACGATGCGTGAGGTGGAGATTGGGTTTTGTGGAGGTGTATGGCTGCATTCGCCTGAAAGGAGAATTTACCGCCTCCAGAGGGTTGCATTAAGCAATGCGTATTTGCCTCCATCGTAAACGATGCGTGAGGTGGAGATTGGGTTTTGTGGAGGTGTATGGCTGCATTCGCTTGGAAGAAAAGAGGTTTCATCTCCTTTAATAAGCATGAGGCAAAAGCCGGAAGAGGCGACATAGTTATTGCTCAGCCCGACTTTGCTTCTCACCTCCAAGAAGTCATTCAGGACTTGGTATTCGTAAAGGCGCGCGAGGGATGGCGGTGGACTTGAAGAATAGGATATGGCTGCAGTGATGAGGTATAGGGAAGCAAGTAAGGAGAGGAGCGCTTCAAGCGAGAAAAACACCCCTTTATTTGACGCATACGACAAGAAAACCAGCCTCCATTGAAGAATGCAGGATGACGGGGCGTTTTATGCAAACCTTTCCGCTGCAAACCGCATGCCCGCCTGAATTCAACAGTTCTATGCAGGTGGATGAAAAACTGAGCGAGTTGAACCGCTGCTCATCTATCTCGTGAGTGTGCGCAATTGGGCCGTATGCACTGTCCTCCCTGAAAACTGCGCCTTCTTTTATAACGAAGTCTGCGATGGAAATCGCCCTGGATTCAAGCGAAACCTGTTCTTGCATCTCCTTTGCACGTGATGCAGCAGATGAAACAGCGTTGATTCCAACGAGCAGAACCAACAGGGCGAGTATGCATGCGATTGCTGCATCCAAGGCCAATGCCTGCCCTCTTTTACACTGGAAGCGATTCAAAGAATTCATATCTCCCCCTCCCGCTGTTGTTTGTCATTGTCTCTACATAACTGCTGTTGCAACGCACACCATTGTATTCCAGCGCGCAACCATCCAGAGACACATTTGAAAATGTGGTGAGCCTTGCGTCCGCTGCGTGGATATTCAAAGAGAGCGCAAGCATCTCTGTGCGTATGCTTTCTGAAACGCTGCCAGAAAATGCCGCTGAATGTGCCGCGTACTCCGATGCCACTGCTGCCAGAACCGCGAGAAATGCTACGATTGCAGCCATTGAAATAATTGCTTCAAGTGTTGCCTGTCCTCTCATGTACATCATGCAAGATCACCAAGCCCTCTGGAAGAACGACAATGCTGTAGCGCTGCGTACTCCGATGCCACTGCTGCCAGAACCGCGAGAAATGCTGCGATTGCAGCCATTGAAATAATTGCTTCAAGTGTTGCCTGTCCTCTCATGTACATCATGCAAGATCACCAAGCCCTCTGGAAGAACGACAATGCTGTAGTTCATATCTGGATATAGTATTGTTGCACCTATAACAGATGGCTTCCCCTGCGCGAGTTGCGGATAAAAACAGTGTTCCCCATTCTCCTTTAGAACATGGCCGTTCGTCCGCACAATTGAAACCGTTCTGTTTTCTTCATCAACGGCGAGCATCAGGCTGCATGCATTCACAAAATCCACGCGCTGCTCTTCCGGGTAAAGCGGGCGGATGCAATAACCTGCTGCTTGCTCATTTAGATGCCACTTCTTCGCTTTCTCCAACCCGCTCTCAGTTGACTGAGCGCACCAAAAGGATACGGAGATTCCTTCGCCAGAGTAATAATTTGCCGCATATTCTGCAAGTTGGTTAAGCTGTCCAATCCCACCTGAAGCGAGCGAGTCTTCCATCAATTCGCGGATGTTCGCTCTCAAATAATAATCCTTTTCCAGCCTGAATGAATCAATAAGTGTAGCTGATACCATATTCTCGCTCGCGCTGGAGGAGCGCATCAGCGGGATTAACGCGGCAGCAAAAGCCACAACTATGAGTACGGACATAAAGCCTTTACGCAAGAAGACGCCTCCATAAAGTTTTGGCAGGAACAAAAACAGCAGTGAAGATTTGCAGTTCAATGCTTTTTATACTTTGTTAATAAAGAATGCGTCATGGCTGGAAATGTGAGATTTGGTCCTGCGGGATTGCCTGTCCATCCGTTTGAGGGCGGGATTGTTGAGGCGATGGCGTATTTAAAACAGGAAGGGCTTGATGCGATGGAAGTGGAATTCGTGCGCGGGGTTAGAATTGGGAAGGAGACTGCGGAGAATGCGCGCGCTGAGGCTGAAAGGAATGATATAAAACTGTCATGCCATGCACCGTATTGGATTAACTGCGCTGCAAAGGAAGCGATAAAACTCAAGAATACGGTTAGGAATCTTATGGAGACTGCACGTGCAGCATATGCGCTTGGTGCGGACATTATCGTTTTTCACCCGGCATTTTACCTTGGAAGGCAACGAGATGAGGTTATGAAAGATACGAAGAAGACACTCTCTGAAGTCTGGGAGAGGATGAAGAGCGAAGGAATAAAAGGCGTGTGGCTGGGGGCAGAAACCGCGGGCAAGACAACCCAGTTTGGCGGATTGGAGGAAGTGCTTGAACTCGCTGCAACCACTGAAGGAGTAAAGCCTGTCATAGATTTCGCGCACCTCCACGCACGTGGAAACGGGTGGATAAAGGGCAAGCAGCAGTACGGAGAGATTTTTGACAGGATGGAGAAGGTGCTAGGTAGGGGGGCTGTTGAAGGATTCCATTCGCATTTTTCTGAAATAGCTTTCGGAGAATATGGGGAAAAGAACCATGTTCCGCTGGACAGTTTGCTGAAACATTCTCCCGATTTTAAGCCATTAGCTGAACTCATCTCAGAGAACGGCTATGCTGGAACAATCATATGCGAATCGCCTATGCTGGATATTGATGCACGAAAGATGAAGAGAATCTATGAAGAAGAGCTTATGAAGAGAGAAGAGAGATGAAAATGAGGTTTCGTTGCGCTGGAACAATCATATGCGAATCGCCTATGCTGGATATTGATGCACGAAAGATGAAGAGAATCTATGAAGAAGAGCTTATGAAGAGAGAAGAGAGATGAAAATGAGGTTTTCGCCTTTAACATGAAGGGTTCCGAGCTTGAATTTGCTGCCATCTTCTAGAGTGCGCTCGGAATCGCTAAGTGAAAGGTTCATATACTCATCCACGGATGCGAGCTTACCCTCCACTTCAAATCCGTCCTGTGTCCTAACCAGTACTGTTTTCCCGGTAAGGGTTTTCAGGAGGGATAGGGGATCGAATGCCATGGCAGTCACTCTGCGCTCTTCATCTTTTTGACCAGCCTTGTAACATATCCGGCGAGTTCATTTATTTGTTTCTTCATGAAGTTTGGCTCCATTTTTCGTATAATCTCCTTGTTTTTGGAGAAGTCATCTGAAAAACTTCCGGGAAACTTTTTCACAAGTTCTCTCGCATAGTTGTTTATCAGCCTAGATCTCATTTAATCACCACCGAATCATTCAATGCCTGAAGACGCCAAGGACTCAAGCTCTTTTTCAAATCTTGTCCATTCTCCTTTCTCAGCGTATTTCTTTGCACGCTTTGCCTTGGTTGAAACAGAATCAAACTGTTCCGCGAGCATTTTGGCTTCATTGATTAGATGCGCGAGCTCCTTCCGCGCCGCCTTTACTTTGGAATCTAATTCTTTTTCTTCTTTCTGGACCGCATGAATCTCGCGCACATACCGGTCTTTCAGCGCGCTCAGTTCCTTAATGTAGTTTTTGAAATACTCTGGTGTAAGGGAGGCTTTCAGTGAGGAATACCTTTCTAGGTTCTCTTTTTTGCTATTTGACAATTCGTCCAATCCGCGCAAAAGTTCTTCATATTGGAGCGCCATCCACTGTTCAATCTTGCGCAGCCGTACTAATTCGCGCTCTATCCGCTTCAACTTCTCTGTCTGTTCTTGAATCTTTGCACGCGCATCGTTCAGATGCTGCTCTATTGAAACTTGAATCTCGCGGGACCTGACGGACTCTGCCTGCAACTTCACATGCGCTTGTGAAACGTTTTTGCGGGCGTATACTTCAATTTGCTCCAACTTGTTTGCTTGTTCCTCTAACTTTGTCAATTTTTCCGGGAGGGTGCGCAAATGTTTATCAAGCTCTGTTATTTCACGCTCCTTCTCTGCAAGCTTGTTGTGCATCAGTTGGAGCTCGGTTTCAAATTTCCTCTCAAGCGGAAGGTATCTTGAAGGAATGATATCCGCGCGCTCCTCCATCAGCTGTTGGAGTTCGGCACTTTTCTTCTTTATCTCCTCCATCTTCAATTCATACTCACGCACGATGCGCTCAAACTCTTTTTCAACACCGGCTGCGGATGGATGTTTTGGCGTCTCAGATTCTGCAGTCGGTGGAAGATGCTCGCCCTTAAATTTGCCCGACCATACTAGAAATGTCTCTCCACCGGAGGATTCAATAGTTATTATTTTATCGTCTTGAAGCATCTGTGCCCATTTTAATGCTGCGGCTTTTGGTACGTTTAGCAAATGGGCTACCTCATCAAGCGTGACCCGCTTGTGTTTTGTGAAAAGCCGGTAAACCTCATCTATACTGCTTGCGTTGGTTTCCTTCATCTTACCACGGAAAAGAAGTTTATGTAGGGTAGGTATATATTAAACTGCCAGCGGTTTTACAGCTTATAGTTCGTTTCATCCCATACTAGGACCTTTCCGCCGCATTTCGGGCATCTGTGGTCTTTTGTTATCTTATAGCTCGTAATCGTAAAGCCATACCGCTCAATCAGAAGCTCACCGCAGGTTGGGCAATAGGTATTTTCGCCGGGATGCCCGGGTATGTTGCCTATATATACGTAATGCAGGCCTTCATCCAATCCTATCGTCCTCGCCCTTTCAAGCGCCTTTATGCTGGTTGGTGGGATGTCCATCGCCCGATTCGCTGGATAGAATGCGATGAAATGGAGCGGGATGTCCTTATCCAAACCTGCAACGAAACGCGCTGTGGAGCGGAATGCATCATCATTATCGTTAAGCGTAGGAATCACGAGATTTATGACTTCTATGTGGCCCTTCTTGTGGAGCAGCTTTATTGATTCAAGCACGTGTTCATATCCCTCTGCGTGGCAGTAGGTCCTGTATAACTTCTCATCCATAAATTTCAGGTCTATCCTGCTCGCATCAATGTTGCCCATCTCATTTATTGCTTCCGGCGTCATATAACCATTCGTAACGAAAACAGAGTAGAGATGCGCCTTCTTTCCTAACGCCGCTGTGTCGTAAGCGTACTCAAAAAAGATTGTTGGCTCGGTATAGGTGTACGCGATTCCTTTGCAGCCATACCGTTTAGCTTCCCCGACAATCCGCTCGGGAGGCATATCCGTACCCTCAATCCCGGTCGTCTGCGAGATAACCCAGTTCTGGCAGTTATGCACGAGAATCCCGTCGCCAGCATAGAAGCAATGGTTTTTCCATTCGTCATCCATCCCAACTAAGCCAAAGTCGTAGACAAAACCGTGCGCTGGCTTGGTTGTTTTCACAACCTTCAATGCGGAATCATGCTTCCAAGCCAGAATCGGCCGTGAGCCACTCAGATACCCCTCAATGATTTTTTGTCTATCATCCAGAAACCTGGCGAACCCTTTAAGTTTTGCAATGTTGCGATGGCCAGTAATGCAAACCCACCACTGGGGAGATTTGCTTCGGTGACCTGTTGGCAGGTCAGGGTTATAGGTGTGCTGCTCTATGCTGAAATCAATTCCGAAACCTTCTAATAGATATGCCAATTCGGTTTTGAGGCATTCGGAAGTCGTAATCACCCTTACCTCTACTTCCGAGTTTTCAGACACCTTTCTCTTCATTCCAATTGTTGCAGCTGTTGTAAAATATGCGGATAGAAGCTCTGTGAGAAGATGCTTTTCAACATTAAATGCAATCCAAGGGAGGCGTTTGTTAGGTGCCCGTGACGGGATTTTGAGGACCCGGTTGAGCATCAGTGCGGCAATCTTATTCCCGAAACGGTATTGCGCTGTCCCCCTCTTTGGACCAAAGCATCCGCTGAATCCAAGCGCTGTTGCGCATCTGACCACATCTGCCCTTACTGTTTCATCCGCCACTGTTATTGCGGGGTGGTGATTTTGATCATAATTGCCATCCCCGACGAAATAGCCCAGCAATCGCATCAATTCAGGAGTTATCCTCAGGATTGCTGGCATTGACTGGGGCTTGCCACGCTCCACTATCTTAACTTCCGACAGATCGTTATCAGCCAGTTTGAAATAGTTCATGATTTTTTGGAATTCGGTTATCGGCATTATCCCTAGGCTGAAGAACTGAGCCCTATATTTCAGGCCCGCTTTCTCAGAAATTTCCTTAAATGTTAAGCCTGCCGATGCCTTAATTTTATCAAACACTGCACGGGCATTTCTAACGTAAATCCCGGTGAGCTCTCTTTTACTTGCAGAATTGCACAGTTCTTCAATTAGATTTATGGACGCGAGACCGTTCCGAATCGGCAATACTTCGTTGAATAGCAATTTGTCACCGGGCTTGAGCTGAGCTACCGTTTTTTCACGAACCGGGCTATTGTGCACAGGTACCTTGTGGTCTGACGTAAGACGTATCCTCTTTCCACGTTCAGAGACTATCTCGCAAACTGTTTCTGGTGATTTCCTGCGTTTTACTGCTACCACGCGCCGCCAACCATTTGGCGTCAGAAATTCATAACCAAAAGCTTCTAGATCCGCCACATCATTTCCTGCGGTAAAGAATGAATCAAATTCCTTTGCTTTTATCAGTTCTACGCGGTTGTTTCTTCTGCAAGGGATAATCGTCTCTCCATCAAGGCACCCTTCGCATCTGAAGTTGCACCCAACGGTTGCAAAAGAGAAGACGCGCGTTCCCGGAAACCAGTGAAAGAAGGGCTTCTTCTCAATAGGGTCTATCTCCCATGAAACCGCCTTCCCGTATACGAGAGAATAGAGTTTTCCGCCCTCGTTTTTCCTTACTAGACAAAAACCCCTCCCACCATCCGGAATGAGGCAGCGGCGGTTGCACAACTTGCACCTGACGCGCTTATCCCCTGCGGGCTCCCACAGCATTGCTTCTTTCAATCCACTCACCACAAAAACTTTTCTATGAATCCTATTTATATCTTGATATCGTAAATAGATAGATAACTATGGTTATAAAAAGAAAAGAGATAAACGCTTCTGCTGCAACAGCGGCACAACAACAAAATGAGATAATAAGATTAAGAAAAGAGATTGTAGATTTGAAATCGGAATACCAAGCGTACAGTTGTCTTCTAACTTCTGATGAGCTGATAAGCAAATCAATTGATATATTGAATAGAATGATATCAATTTTCCAGAGCGCTGTTGAATTGAAACTTTTCATTTGTGGTGCAAACCCAGAAGTACGTAAGTTGCTTATGGATATTTACGCTGAAAAATTTGTCAATATTAATTCTATATCACAGAAAATGAAGATTGTTGAAAATCTCAAACTTCCGCAAGATGATGAGATACCAAAAATTGTGAAAAGCGAGATTAAACAGAAAGAAAAACGGATTGATTGTTTGATCAAACAATTTAATGGAAGTTTAGATGAAAAAGAGAAGGACAAGATTTTATTGGAAATAATCGGCAACGCTCATCTGCTTGCGCTTTTGAAAGGTTTTATCTCGGATCCTACGATCGGCGGGGACGTAATATACGAGTTACATGATAAAATTAAAACTGCGATGATGGATGAGGAGGATAAAACAAAAATCATAAGTGCTGCTCAAAAGGTGGTTCGCTATAAAGTGGCTGCTTCGCAAGAAGAGTGGGCAAATAATCTCAAAGTAGGTTTATTGAAAGTCTCAAGGAGATTTGAGGTGCTGGAAGAAAGGCTAGACAAGATTACCTATGAATTGAATAATATGGAGGCAGTGATTAAACAAGCCATTGAAAAGCTTGCCAATTCTGGACAAATGTATGATGTTAGGAAACCGTTGGAAGAAAGGAGAATGCAATTGCTAAGAATGGAGGAAGAAATCAGAAATAAAAGAAGAGAGTTGGCATCACTTATAATGGATATAGTTAAAGAAAAAGAGGAAACAAAAATATGTTCTTTTTCTGGAATGAAAAAGAAAAAACTCAAAGAACTTGCAACCTTCTGGGAAGCATACACCGAACATCCGGATGCTGCATGGAAGCTTGCGCAGATATATTATGAATTGAAAGACTGGCAAAATGCGAAGAAATGGATAAGTGAGGAAGTAAACCGTTCTTATGGAGAGTATGGTACGGATAATTTAACAGACACATTGGAGTTCGCGCTGAAAATTGCTAGAGAGTCTGGAGACAAGGAATGGGAGAAAGAGATTGCGAACAGACTCAATGCACATATTTCAGTTAAACAGGCATCAGTTTTCTTTAGAAAGCGCATAAATGATTGAAATGGCTTTTTAAGAGAGGAAGTAGCATCAGAGAAAATCGCTTAGCCCGCGCTGTCCTGATGCCATGGCAGCCTCCCTACGTCTGCTATCCTCGTCGTTTGCTTCAGAGAATATGCTCACCTTTCCATATACTCCATCATAACCGGGCTGAACATGCACCTTCCCCTCACGCACGCGCAGGATGCCTTCAGCAATACGTTCGCTTGTTATGCTGTAAAGGTCGTCGCGCGAAGCAGATGTTAAAATGTCAAACTCGCTGCCGAAGCGCGCTATGAGCTTATCGTACTCCGCCTGCACAGCCTTTGTGAATTCGCCCTGTTTCAGCGCATCGGCAATTATCTCCTGCAGCGGAACAAGATTTATGTATGGGATCGCATCAGGAGGTCTGAAGCCTTCTTGCCTATCTGCAAGTTGTTCCACGCGGTGCAGTACGCCCAAGGTCAATGGACGCCGACAAACGGGGCAGAGGTTCTTTTGCCTTATCGCCTCGCGCGGTGGCATGCTTACGTTGCAAGCCCTATGCCCATCCCAGTGGTATTTGCCTTCCTCAGGGAAAAATTCCACTGTGGATTTGAACCGCGACCTGTCCTTTGCCCTGATGGCTTTGATGATGCTCTGGTAGCTTATCTCGCTTTCTGGTAATTCAAACACGTTCGCCTCCCGTCCTATCTTCTGAGGGGAATGGGCATCAGAATTAGAGAGCAGCGCATAACGGTCAAGCGCGGAGATGCGCCAGTTCATTTTAGGATCGCTGGATAAACCTGTCTCAAGCGCCGATATGTGATTCAATTGGTCTTCAAAGCATTCTTCCATTGAATCAAAACCACTTTCCGAACCGAAGACCGAGAACCAAGGCGTCCATGCATGTGCGGGATAAACAAGGCATTCGCGCGAAACACCCATAACAAGCTCTGTTATCTCGGGCGCTGATGCGCCGAACACCGGGCGACCATCCGCGGAGAGATTCCCTTTCTTCGCGAGCAAATCATTTATTTGCTCCGCTGTTTCAAGCGAAGGGGCAGAGATGCAGAGGTGTATGCGCTTCACTCCATTCTTTGAATAAATACAGGAGACCTCGGAAGTCAGCATGAACAGCGTCCCGTCATATTCGTATAACCCGGTTGCGCCTTCTCTGAATGGTTTGAGCGATTCCTTTAATTCCTTGAAATAATCAGGATGTGTGAAATCGCCCGTGCCCAGCAGGTTTATCCCCTTCATTTTCGCTGCGATTGATAGGTTTTGTATGTCCATCTGGCTGCTTGTTGCCCGGGAATATTTTGAATGGATGTGAAGATCCGCTATGATGCGCATGAGTTTGTTTAGGTAAACGGTTAATAGATATATTGCTTTGTCTGATTTCCGGCTTTGCTTTGTAATCCACCACGAAGGCGATTTTGAACATGTTGCGGAAGATTTTTTACAGAAACAAGAGTTAAAGATAATGTGGGCGAGGGGAGAAACAGAATAAATGAGAGGCTAATTTTGAGCATAATGTGGAAAGTGCGTGAGTTGCGAGATGGATATTTTTGACACAAAGCCGATAACTGGAAAGATTTATTAGGGGACGCTGGAGAAATGATGATGTGGCTCCAGCGAACGTTTTCAGGGAAATAACCGAGACAGGCGAACTTTTTAAAGATGAGAGGGTCTTGCAACCTGAATATCTCCCAGAGGTGCTGCCGCACAGGGAGGAGCAAATAAAGGAAATCGCTTTTTCATTAAAAGGCGCAGCCCAAGGGAAGAGACCAGAAAATGTGATAGTGATTGGCAAGCCGGGAACAGGAAAAACCGCCACCGTGCGATTTGTTCTTAAGCAGCTCCAAGAGTATTCCAGCAAGGTTGCACCAATCTACATAAATTGCTGGGAGTTCTCCACGAGGCACGCCGTCCTTAACCAGATAGCGCATCTTCTTGGGGTGTTCGTGCCGCGCAGGGGAATCGCTGCGGATGAAATATTTGAGCGAATTGTTGAGGTATTGAGGAAAGAAAAAAAGATAGCCATCGTTGCGCTTGATGAGATAGATAGGCTCACCGCAGGAAGAAATGAGGAGGAGAGGGTACTCTACGATTTGCTGCGCGCGGGAGAGATTCATGGAAGCGTTTTTGGGATAGTGGGGATTACGAACAACGAGGAGTTTATGGCTACGCTGGACAGCCGCATACGCTCATCGCTCGCACAGCACGAGATTGTGTTCAAGCGGTATTCGCCGCAAGAATTGAAGGATATACTTGGGGAGAGGGCGAAACTCGCATTCCACCACGAAGCGCTCTCTGAAGAAGTCGTTCCGCTATGCGCGGCGCATGCTGCAAAAAACGGAGGGGATGCGCGCCTTGGAATTGCAATGCTTTTGAAAGCCGGAAAGATTGCTGAAATGGAAGGTGCGGAAAGGGTTGGGGCTGTCCACTGCAGAAAGGCATTTGCGGCAGCTGAGTCTGCTGTGCGCGAGGAAAGGCTCTCCGGGCTGAATAAGGTGGAGAAGAGAATAATAGAGATTGTTGGTGAAAGAGGCAGCATGACAAGCGGTGAGTTATATGCTGCGCTTTCAAAGGAATTTATTGAGACGGATAGGACGATTCGCAATTACTTAGATAAACTTGAGGCACTGAAGCTTATTGTGGTTGAAGAAAGGCAAAGAGAAAGCGGACAGAAAGGAAATACGCGCATTATAAAAGAAGCGAAATAAGATTGTTGGTGAAAGAGGCAGCATGACAAGCGGTGAGTTATATGCTGCGCTTTCAAAGGAATTTATTGAGACGGATAGGACGATTCGCAATTACTTAGATAAACTTGAGGCACTGAAGCTTATTGTGGTTGAAGAAAGGCAAAGAGAAAGCGGACAGAAAGGAAATACGCGCATTATAAAAGAAGCGAAATAAGAAAATAAAGAAAAAAGGGAATCAGGGCTCTTTCTCTGCGTATTTGAGGGCATATTCCCCAATCACTGGAACGAGCTTCCTCTCCCCTGTTGAGTATGCGGTATAACCTACGTACAGACCATACAGCCATAGCCCGATTGCTATCAAGACGGGGATGAACAGAAGCCAGAAGAAGAACCAGCACAGTATCATTGTCAGCCCGATGCCAATTGCCTGAATCGCGTGGAATCTCATCTCTTTGTTTGTTTTACCCTCAGTGAGGTAGAGAATGAGTCCACTTAACCAAGTGAATAGGTAGCAGATTATATACATCACATTACCTTTTACTTCCTTTGCACCGCCAGAAACTGCGGGCGCTTCCTTTTCTTCTTCAACTTTCTTAGGCATGAACACACCTCCTGTAATGAGATTATTTAGGTGAATGGTTTATAAATTATCTCCCCGCTACAATTTTGATTATATCATTTGGCTGTAGCACGTATGTCTTTCCGATCCGCATCTTTGTCCGGGCGTTGACTGCATGGATGAAGTGCTTGGCGAGATCTGTGTGGATTTTCTCTGCGAGTTGGAGCGCTGTGGAGCCCTCGGGCAATAAATAACCATCCGGAAGAATATTGCCAAAATGGTCACAATATTTGTGCTCGTCCTCAACTGGATATACGATAATCAGCCGTAGAAGGTTGAAAACCGCAGAATCAATCGTCCTTTGTACTCCTGTTGAGCCATATTTCTCCAGCACGTTTTTGCGGATGAAGCTGAGCGCCTCCTTCTGCTTTTCGTTGAGTGCGCCGGTTTCCTGAAAGCTGCTATCCCCCGGAACATATTTTATCAGCCCTTTCTCGTTCGCCTTCCTGAGCGTCAACTCTGCTTCGGCGCTGCAGGGGATTATGATTCTATCCGGGTAGTCATCTTCCATCTTCTTGAGGTTCTCGTCTGCGCCCGGCATATCCATCTTATTGGCTGCAACGATTATAGGTTTGGAAACGCGGCGGATTTCGTGCGCAAATGCAAGAATATCATCATCCGACCAGTTGATGCCTTCCACGCTCAGGTTGCATTTTGATGCCGCCTGCTCTGCCTGCTCGCGCGAGACCTTCAAGCCTGAAAGGATGCCGGAAAGATTTTCCATATTGCCGCCGCGAATCTTGTTCCATCCCCTCTTGATTATCCCCTGAATCCACCAAGCAACCTCATTTTCAAGGAAGGTTATCTCATTTCCGGGGTAGTAATAGTCGGTTTGTTTTCCTTCTGCATCCGTTTTCCCGCTCGCATCAACCACTTGTATTAAGCAGTCGGCGGAAGCAAGATCGCCAAGGAACTGGTTCCCCAACCCCCTGCCGAGATGCGCATCTGGGACAAGCCCAGCGACGTCCAGCATGCCGATTGGTATTAGCCTCGTGCCATTCTCGCATTTGGAGTTCCTTGGATTGCAGTTTGGAAGCCCTAATTCAACGTGCGGGCATCTCGCGCGGACGTATGTGACGCCCTTGTTGGGCTGTATTGTTGTGAATGGGTATGCTGCGATTGGAACGTCCACCAGCGTCGCAGCTGAGAAAAATGTAGATTTGCCAACGTTCGGTTTTCCAACTACGCCTATGAGCATGGAAATGTTTTCTGGGTTTAGATTAATAATGTTCGCTGGTGAAAACTGCAATGGTCGTTTCTCATGCTTTGGAGTGAAAAGTACGCGCCCAAGAGAATAGATGAGTTCTGCGGAAATGCGAGCGCAGTTGAGCAGATTAAAAAATGGGGCCAACGTTCGGTTTTCCAACTACGCCTATGAGCATGGAAATGTTTTCTGGGTTTAGATTAATAATGTTCGCTGGTGAAAACTGCAATGGTCGTTTCTCATGCTTTGGAGTGAAAAGTACGCGCCCAAGAGAATAGATGAGTTCTGCGGAAATGCGAGCGCAGTTGAGCAGATTAAAAAATGGGCGCTGGATTGGGAGAGGGGAAAGCCCGGCAAGCCGCTCCTGCTCTGGGGCCCACCGGGAACCGGAAAGAGGGCAGTTGTTTCAGCGCTCGCAGGAACCATGGGTTGGGAGATTGTGGAGATGAACGCATCCGATTTAAGGGATAAGGAAAGCGTGCATAGAATCATTGGCGCTGCGAGTTCCTCCACGTCCCTATTCGGTGCAAGAAAACTCATTTTCATTGATGATGTTGATGCAATCGCAGGAAATGCGGATAGGGGAGGGGCATCAGCAGTAGTTGAGGTGCTGAAAACCTCCGAAAACCCTGTGATAGTCACAGGAAGAGATTTCTGGAACAGGGAGCTCTCCAATATCCGATTGCACTGCACAGGGGTTGAATTCAAAAAGGTAAACGCGCACAGCATAGTTTCACTGCTTTTGAGGATAAGCGAATCGGAAAAGGTGAAACTGCAAAGGGAGGTTGCCGAACGAATAGCAGAGGCAAGCAATGGGGATATACGCTCCGCAATAAATGACTTGCAGGCTGTTGCCGAAGGAAAGGAAAGCGTCGGAATTGAGGACCTCTCTGTGCTCTCTGAAAGGGACAGGGAAAAAAGCATTTGGGATGCGGTTAAGACGCTCATGAAAACCACACGCTATGATGAGGCAACTCAAGCCATGTGGGGTCTTGATGTTGAACCGGACATGTTCATAAAATGGGTTGAGGAAAACGTTCCGGCAGAATATACGGAGCGGAAGGATTTGGCACGCGCGTTTGACGCGCTCTCCCGCGCAGATATTTTCGCTGGAAGGATTCACTCGCGGCAGTATTGGGGATTCTTGCGCTATTTCAATGTGCTTGTCACAGCGGGGGTTGCGCTTGCCAAAGACAGGCCTTATGCGAAGTTCGTCAAGTATTCGTTCCCGGCTGTGCTGAAAAAGCTGAGTTCTTCAAAAACAGAGCGCGCACGGATAAAGGCAGTCGGGATGAAAATTGGTGCACGATGCCATGCGTCTTCATCAGAAGCAGTGGAGTTGTTTTTGCCGCTTATCAAGATATTGATGGAAAAGGAGAACTGCGCGCACGTCCCTGCGATAGCAGCGTATTTTGGATTTGATGCTGCGGATGTGGCATTCATCCTAGGGAAAAGCGAAACACAGGCTGAGAAACTCCTTGGAGGAGAGAGTGAGAAAAAGCATGCATCAAAGGGAAGGAAGGCAGCGAAATGAAGTGGGAAGAGGGGCAAGCAGCTGAAACGTGCAAGGGTTATGCGAGTTTCAACTCAAACGCAGTGACGGGCTGCTCTATCCCGAAGTTGTTGAGAACCTGTGGATGAATCTCACCGAATACACCGATGGGCTTTCCATCCATTATTATTTCAACTGCCCTGCCGGGAATGAAGGTCGGGTGGGAATCCAGACCAGCGAATTCAAGCTTCAAGCCTAACTCGTATGCAACGCCCTCAACGATTGAACGCATCTCATTGAATGACGTCTTCGGATCACAGATTGCTGCCGCGAGTTTCTCCTGCTCAACTGGTTTACCATCCACCAGTATTGCTGCGTGGCCCACCTCAAAGATTTTCTGCGGCATCTTTTGGTCCTTGCTTGCCGCAAGTATCTCCAACAAGGAGGGTATGCACCATGACCGAAACATGGTGAAGTTCTCTGTGAGCGGATTCTTGATGTGTATCGCAGGATGTTCGCCGAGCATTGGCTTTTCAAAATTGGTTGCTCTGTTCGTTATATAAGGGGCAAGCACCTCTGTAAAACCGAATCCTATCATCAAATCGCGTATAAGCCCGGCGCGCACATCTGAAGGGCTTCTCTTCCCGATTGATGAAAACTGTGGGAGAATGGGTTCAAAATTGTTGTAGCCGAAAGCGATGGCAACATCCTCAGCCAAATCTATCTCCTGGAAGATGTCGTTGCGATAGGTAGGGGAAACAACTGAAAGCTTCCCTTTCTCCTTTATCTCAACGCCGTGGCCCATGCGCTCAAGGTATTCTTTTATCTGTTCTGTTGTGAAGTCCATCCCAAGAATCTTGTTCACTGTTCTGATTGGCAGCATTGTTTTGAGCGGGGACAAGTCCGGAGTAGTAAGCGTTTTTTTGCCATAGTTGATATTGACGCTTTGAATCTGGGCTCCCCTATCAGCAAGCGCGCAGCAGATTATTTTCAGGCATTCGTGAACCGCGTGCTGGGAGGTTCCGGTCACATCTATGAACACGTCGCGGGTTGAGGGTGTAATCTTGACCATTTCAGCAGTTATTATTGGAGGCAGCGCGATGACATTGCCCTCCGAATCGCATATGAGCGGGTATTGCCCGTGCCCTTCAAGTATATAACCATAATCCTGTCCCTGCTTCAGTTCCTTGAGGATGCGGGCAGGCGTCCAAGGCTCGGATTGCCCGAGCGGAATGAATGGCGATTCATCGGGTTTTACCGCCTTATAAGTAAATGGTGGTTTCAGCTTGTTGAAATCCGTGAAGCCTATTGCAACCTTTCTTCTCCTTCTCCCAAGCGTGTCGTGGAGCTTCTCCTGAAGGGCTACAAGCGATTTCACGAGCGCGTCATCCATCTTCACGTTTCTTGCGATTGCGGCGGCTATGTAGGGCCTGACCTTCTTCACAGACCTTTCAACAGAAACGCTGACCCCTGAATCCGTTGCGGAATAGTTTCTCAGCCCGGTTTTTATTCCTGCGAGCGAGGAGATTGCGCGCCCCAATCCCTCTGCAGAAAACATATCCGGCCTGTTCGGTGTAATATCAACTTGCACTTCGGATTCGGTAATCTTTTCAACGGGCATTCCCAAATCGGTTACCAAGCGGGCGAGTTCCCCATCATCCAACGCCTTTCCAACAAAGGCAAGCAAATCTTTTTTATCTATTGCAACAACTGCCATAATTCACACCCGAGTTTTGCTGAGAGGCGAGCTCCTCAGCCAGCCCAAATCGTTCTTATAAAATGTCCTGATATCCTCCAGACCCATCATTATCATCACGGGTCGCTCCAAAGCCAAGCCCCACGCGAGCACGGGATATTTGCCCCAGAGCGGAAGGCAAACCTCTGGACGGAAGATGCCTGCACCGCCCAATTCCATCCAAGACTGCTTTGGCTCGTAGAATACATCTATTTCAAGCGATGGCTCTGTATATGGGAAATAGTGTGGACGAAAACGTATCTTCTCAAAACCAAGTTTGCGGTAAAATTCCTTCAGAATTCCCAGAAGTTGCCTGAAGTTCGCCTTTTCATCAATGATTATCCCTTCAACCTGCTGGAACTCGGCGAGATGCTTGAAATCGGTTGCTTCGTTCCGATAAACCCGCCCTATTGCAAAATATTTCGCAGGAGCCTTGCGCTTTTCCATTCCGGTTTCTGCTACGTAGCGCGCTGAGAGAGCAGTCGTATGCGTCCGAAGGACTGGCTGCTCTGCAACCTCCTTGCTCCATGCATACCGCCAGCCAGATTGGTGTGCCTTTGCGACTCTTTTCGCGAGTTCGCTGTCGGGGATTTCAATCCTGTCCGGGCTTAACAAATAGAATGTATCTGCAAGATCGCGCGCGGGGTGGTCCTGCGGCTGGAAGAGTGCATCAAAATTCCAGAAGGAGGACTCAATCATGTTGCCCTCCATCTCCTCAAAACCCAACTCTACGAATATCTCGCGAATCCTGTCCATCACGATGCGCAGCGGATGCTTTTTGGCGGGGAACATCTTCTCCACAGGCGCCTTTGAATCATATTTGCGCAGCGATACATCCCGCCACTTTCCGCTGACAATAAGGTCTTTCGTGAGAAGGTTTACCTCCTTTTTTGTAGGGGTGAGAACCTCCTGCGATGCGAGGCGTTCGCCTTCCGAAGTAAGCCTAACGTGCCTTATCTCCATCCTTTCGCTTTTTGAGACTATTTTCCCGCGCGAAAGAAGAGCGGTCAGTTGTTCCTTATCCAAATCACCGATGATTGCACCCATGGCGAGCTTCCTGCATGCTTTTTCAGGCTCATACCCTTTTACCAAAACCTCCTGTCCTTTCGGGGTCATTCTGAGGACGCGCTTGCCGTCGCGCTGGATTATTTCAACCCAGTTGAGGCGCTTTGCCCAAGGCAGACCTATACGCAGCTCCTCCTCTGAAAGGGTGGAAATGTCAACCTCACCCTTTGAGACCCTTTCCAGCAGCTTTTTCTCAGGAAAGCCATTCTCACAGAAACGCTTCCCTTCTTCCTCAAGCCTGAAAGCGATGGTCTTCTCTTCCAGCAGTTCAACCGCGTTCTTCTCCTTTAGCCAATAGAGCGCGCGGATGACCGAATCCCGGCTAAGTTGCGAATGCTTGCATATATCCTCTATTGTTGATGCCTTATCAAGGAGGGCGGCTATTACAAGTTTTTCATATTGATGGAGCAAACTTATCACCTATATTGCTCTCGCTTGTTTCAAAGCGAAAAACAGGAGCAAAAGTATTGCACCTACGACTGCAAAAAGCAAACCATAATTTGAAAAAACAATGGATGTTATTGTTCCCCGCAATTCTTTGAAATATTCGCTCACCTCTTCGTCCAATGACTTCTCAGTTTCAAAAGTGAAATCAAATGGTGTCAATGGGATTGCGCCTCCTGTCGCATTCCACATATAGACATCAGAGGATATGAGCCCATCCTGCCCCTTACTTCCTTCCGGTTGCGATGGATAAGTGGGGCGAGGGTATATCTTTGATAGATCCGCGCGCGAGTTATCCGGAACGCGGATGGCGAGAACGGTGTTCTCGGGAAGCACCTGCCCCTCAGGTGCATTCTCAAATGAAAGGGCTTCGCCTATCAGCGTATAAGCGGTGCGCCTTGGTCCAACCTCGCGCATCACAAAAATGGGGGCGGAGGTATCGTACTCTACCGCAATCACTGCAATTGATTTATCCACAAACTGGAAACGCTGGAGAGGCTGTGGAAAAACCCTCGTGTTGAGCGGTGTGACGTTGGCACCGAGCACGTGGTAGCGCAGGTTTTTCGAGCCTGTGGTTTTTTTCCAATCATCTATTGTAAGGCGGGTTGAGCGCAGGCTTTGCTTGTAAAGCTCTGCCACGCTTGGAGAAACAGCAAGTTGTATCTCCTCAGAAACATGCACAGTCCCGTCCTTGTTTACCGTTATTGTGACCTTCAAAGACAGGTCTTCAAAACCCGTGACATTATCTGCGTGCGCTACGCTGAAAAAGGCAAGCAGGACTGCAAAGAACGCTATAATCTGCATCTTGCAAATTCGCATCATGTATAGTGAGGGCAGTAGTTATATTTATATTTGTGGCATAAAACGATATTGATGGTTATGGCTAGGCTTCGTTATTTCGGGCACGCGAGCTTTCAGCTCACCTACTCTGACGGAACGGTTATTTTTATAGACCCATATTTTACACCGGAAGGCAGGGACATACCTGCTGCTGTCAAGGATGCGCATTGGGTCAAGAAATGCGATATAATACTCGTAACCCACGAGCATTTTGACCACTTTGAACCAGCAACGGTTACGGAGATAGCAGAGAGGACTTGGGCAAGCGTTGTTGCACCAAAGCCCGTGCTAAAAGATCTAAAGATTCCGGATAAGCAGAAGGTTGATGTGCGCGTTGGAGACAGGTTTGAACTGAAAGGGGTCTCTATTGAAGTAGTGAAAGCGGTGCACCCGCAAAGCGTCTACCCGGTAGGTTATATAATTGAAAAGGAAGGGCTGCGGGTTTATCATGCAGGGGATACGTATGAATTCGCGCAGATGGGAGATATAACATGCGATTGGGCGCTGCTCCCCATAGGCGGAACGTATACGATGGATGTGATTGGCGCAGAAAAAGCAGCAAAAGAGATGAAGTGTAAATATATTGTACCGATGCATTATGGAACTTGGAACAAGATAGGGCAAAATCCGCGCGAGCTTGCTGAGAGCCTTAAGAACTCGCGCGCGAAGGTTGTGCTTATGAAATTTGGGGAAGAGATTGAAATCTCCCCGTGAAAAATTGTGTTTGGAGGTTGGTTAGATGGCTACAGTAACAGGCGGTAAGGTTGTCTATATTGAAGCAAAAAGAGACAAACCGGAAGTGCCCAAAGGAATGAATATGAATGTCAACGTTGAGGACGTTGCTGCAAACAAAGATGAGATAACTGTGCAATATCTCTTCACAGTTACATATAATGATGAAGTGGGCACGATAAAAATCAGGGGAGTGATGCACGCTAAAGAAGACCCGAAGAAAGCAAAGGATATTGCTAAGGAGTGGAAGGAGAGCAAGAAGCTGCCGGACGAGTTTGTTGAGCTTGTAATGAACTACGTCAATTATGTCGGGGGCGTTGCTGGAACGTTCTTCTCGCAACCGCTCGGCTTGAACGCGCCTCTTATGCTCATGCCAATACGCGTAAAGCCCCCAACAGCACCTGCGCCACAAATGCAGGCTCCAATGAAAGCAGAAAAGGACAAGGCAGCGTAAACTCGCGCGTCCTGCGGATTTGGGGCGAGAAGGTGGAAGGACGCGGATTTTTTCTATCTATTTTTTTAATTTGCTGTACGGCTAGCGCGGCATCCGCTTTCGGCGGAATGGATAACCTCTCCAATTCACCACAAGATTCCATTGCACCTTGGTTGGTTGTCACTAAGGATAATGTGGTGCATGTTGTTTGGGCAGAATATGATGACAGCGTATGGAAAATAGCATATGTAAATAATAGTGGGGGAGTGTGGCATGCACCAGCCTATCTATCCAAAAGCAGTGTGAATTCAACCTCTCCGCGTATTATTTCGGATGAAAGCGGTAGGCTTGTTGCAATATGGCGTGGGAACGAATCCAATCTCTCAGTATTTTACTACTCTGTTTCAACGGATGGGGGAGAGGAGTGGAGCGCTGGAGAAAAAATACCGGATGCGTTCGTTACTTCGGATAGATTTGAGCTTGCGGTGGGCAATGGCAATACAATAGGGCTTGTGTGGGAAGACAGCGGAAATATCTGTTTTGCGTCATTTTCAGATGGTATTTGGAGCGGCATAACTGTTCTGGACAGCACAGGAACGGCGAGCAAACCAGCGATTGCAGCAAACCCATCAGGCGGATTCGGTGTGGTTTGGAGGCGTGGGAGCGATGCGGAGATATATTACTGCAAGCCTGGCTCTGGTGCTCCGGTTGATATAAGCAACACGCCCGGAAACTCGGATGACCCGGATGTTGAATTTGACAGTGTTGGAACAGCACACATCGTTTGGAGGGATGCGAATAACACTAGTGGGGTATTGCCCGGGCAGTGGGATATCTGGTATGTCAGTTATACTGCGGAAGGAATCATGCAGAATAAGCAGGATATTTCCAATACGTATGATGAGGGTTCTGAACTGCCGAGGATTGCGGTGGATGTGGAGGATAGGCTACATGTTGTATGGGGTGATGCGGCGCAGGGCAATTATGATATCTTCTATGCGAAGTCTGAGGATGGTGGCGTTTCATGGACCCCATGGACGAATATTGCAAACAATACCGGGCTCTCTGAATACGCATATATTATGACGGACGGAAACAAAAGGCTGCATGTGATGTGGGAAGACCATACGCCCGGAGATTCGGAGATTTATTGGAATGGGTTCAATGGAAATTCTTGGGCAGGTGCAAAGAACGTATCCAATACGGGTTCGCAAAGCTTAATGCATAGGTTTGTGCTGGATTCCAAGAACCGCGTGCATGTTGTTTTCCAAGATAACCGGTCCGGCAACTATGAAATATATTATATAATGGATGGTGGATTTGGTGCCACGCAACAGCTGCTGCTTAAAATAACATTAAGCGGAGGATGTACAAACGAGAACATCGGAACGCTCGTGCAGGACCAGAATGACAACCGCATACCAAACACCCGTGTTGAAATTTCCAGATATAACATCACGAGTTTCTTGTGGGACGATGTGGCTTCGCTCTTAACAAATGCAAGCGGTGAAGTAAATTACCGTACGGAATTGGCTGGCTATTACAAGTTCAGTGCAAGCAAAAAGAACTATGTTGACGCAACAAAATACCTCCAAATCAGCGAGTGCACAACGCCAAGCCCCGAGCCCACTCCGGAAATGACCTCCACGCCTGCTGTAGAAGCAACCCCTGTTGAAACGCCTGCGGAAACTGCAACGCCCACCCTTACCCCTACGCCAGTTCCTACTTCAACATTGCCTCAGGGAGCGTGCAGCACTGATGCGGACTGCCAGATGGGGATTTGCCTTGCAGGAACATGCACGAATCTTCCCAGCACAGAGAGTGTAATGGAACCCCTTCTACCCGGAAGAGCGCGCCTGATTGTTGGGATTCCTGCAGATGCAACGCTCGGCGAGTCTTTTGAAATTAATGTAACCACTGAGTATGGAAGCCCATTTGAAGGGGTATTGATTGAAGCATTTGGCAAACGATATATAACGAACAGTCAAGGAAAGGCTTCCATAACTGCGGAACAGGTGGGCGCGCAAGAAATAACAATCTCAAGAGAAGGATATCGCAGCATTACGCGCACAATCTACATTACTGAGGCAGGTGGTGTGAAGTATTGCAGCACATTTGTCATTCTTGCCAGTCTCGCGCTGGTTGCAGTTGTTGCTGCGGCATTCCATGAAAACTAGAAGTGGAACTCGGAACCATCTTCAGCAACATCGCTGTTTGTGAATATCTCACGTGCCTCTTCTAAATTTTGTCATTCTTGCCAGTCTCGCGCTGGTTGCAGTTGTTGCTGCGGCATTCCATGAAAACTAGAAGTGGAACTCGGAACCATCTTCAGCAACATCGCTGTTTGTGAATATCTCACGTGCCTCTTTCAGATGCTGTTCTGTGGTCTTGTATCTTCCGCTGAGATGCACAAGAACGAGCTTTTTTGCGCCTGCGCGGAGCGCTATCTCTGCAGCCTGCGCGGCCGTTGAATGCATGTTTTCTTCCGCCTCTTTCGCCTTATCAGAAGCATAGGTGGCTTCATGTAGAAGGAGGTCTGCTTCCTTTGCTGCAAGAACTGTTGATTCGCTTGGGAGGCAGTCGCCCGCATAAACAATCTTTATCCCGGGCTTGACCGTTGAAACGTCTTCGTATTTCACCGTTTTTCCACCGATGGTTATTTCACCCTTTCTTTCAAGTTCCCCGAACATCCTGCCTTTTATTCCCAGCGACTTGCATTTCCTCTCGTTAAAATTGCGGCGGTCGCTTTGCTTGAATATATAGCCGAGCGTTGGGCGTGAATGCCTAACCTCAAATGCGGATACGGTGAAGCCTTCGCCTTCAAACACCTTCCCCTCCCCAACCTCATTTACGGAGATTTCATAGCAGTAGTTGCCTATGCTGAGCAGGGCTTCAATGTGATGGTGCGAACCGCGCGGGCAGAAAATGAGCAGGGGCTCCTTCCTCCCAATCATATCCAATGTCTGCGCTAATCCTGCTATGCCGACTATATGGTCCGCGTGGGAGTGGGAGACGAATATGCACCTGACCTTTGCGTAGCTTAAGCCGAATCTCATCATTTGCCTCTGCGTCCCTTCCCCGCAGTCAAATAGATACACATCACCATTGAACCTGAGCCCGACTGATGAAAGATTCCTATTCACGCTCGGAACGGCTGCGCTGCTGCCAAGGACAACTACTTTAATCATTGATGTTAGAATTGAAAGGAACATTTATAAATAAAGTTTGGCGAACGAATGTATAGGAATGGTTGTATTGGATTGATTGGAGCGCTGGGCGAATGGTGTTCGGTTTGATGGATACGAAGTTTATTGTAAGCGTGTTTGCGCTCGCGTTAATAGTGCTTGCAATAGTCTTCTTTGGGTTAACAGCAGTGCTACATGTCGTTTCGTGGGTGAAAGGGAAGGTTGGGAAAAAGAAAGGAAAGGAAGGGAGGAAGGAAGAGCATCCGCAGGGAAAGGTGGACTGGGGAGAACAGGCGCAAAAGCCCAACATGGAGATAATTGTTGCGAGGCTTAATAGAGAGACCTCGCTGGTTGAGTTTTTTGACAAGGTGGGGGAGAGGGTTGGCTACGCACTAGTGAGGGATGAATGGAATAATGCATCGCTCCCGCAACTGCATTTGCCGCCGCAAGAAACGGTTGCTGCAGAGGCACACCCGCTGAGGGCGCGCGATGTTGGAGTGCTTACAACGGTTGTAGATTCCATAACACGCAGGGAGCTCGCGATGCTTGGAACAATCTATAAAAAAGCCGGATGGAGCGGCGCACCAAAACCGATTTATGGTTTGGATGGAAATGTTGTCTTGGAGTTCAAAGAAGTTGAAGCAACGGGTGGGCTGGCGAGCGCCAAGCTGGTGGATAGCGCTGGAAAGCGCGTGGGGAGCATTTATGCAACAGGACCGAATGCGTGGAACATGGAATATATGAAGGAACTTTCCATGGACATGCGCGTGCTCCTGGTTGCATTCGCCCAGCTTATAAGCGAACAGGGGAAGTGATAAGATGTTTGTATTCATGGTTGGGAAAAAGACCGGAAAATTGGAAAAAGAACTTTTAGCTAAGGAGGAAGCGGAAGCGCATGAGGAAGAGGAAGCGGTTGAAGAGCTGGGAAAAGCGGGCGAGATGAGGGAGGTAGGCGTTGAAACGCTTGCTGATTATATCTGTTGGGAACTGTTGAAGGAAAAAGACAGGACGCTGAATGTTGGTGAGCTGTCCGGCAGACTCGGGGCGAACCCTGCGGAGGTTGAAAAAATTGCGCACATCCTTCAAGACAGGGGGGTAGTCCAACTTACCTACCCTGTGAACGTTCTTTCAAACCCCTCCGTACGACTGGTTGTTGAGTTGAACAGAAGGCTTCCGGCTGTGATTATAGGGACTATAATTGACAGGTATACGTTAACAGGACCGCACATAAGCGTGCCTGTAGCGATAGTTGATGAAAAGAATGAAAGCCGCCCGATTTACCACCTCTTCGCGCCCGTTGTTGGTCCATATACAAGAATCATGCTGGATTATTTGAAGGAGGAACTTGCGAGGCAGGTTCCGGTTGAAAGCGAAGAGATAAGCGACCCGCGGCTTTCGCCTAAGCTTGCAGAAAAGTTCCACAATGCTGCTATTGAATTGGTTGGAAGGGAGTTTCCATCCATAACAGGCCAAACAAAGAAGTATATCTGTGATATCCTGCTGTTCGCGATGTATGGTTTGGGGGATATAGAACTTCTCATGCTTGATGACTGGCTTGAGGAGATAGGTATCAATGGCGCCCAGAATCCCATAAGCGTATATCACCGAAGATATGGGTGGCTTAAGACAAACATCAGGGTGCAAAGTGAAGAGGAGATATATAATTACGCGGCGCAGATTGGCAGGAAAGCAGGTAGGGAAATAACGCTCTTATCGCCGATAATGGACGCGCACCTTGTAAGCGGAGACCGCGTTTCCGCCACGCTGTTCCCCATCTCAACGCTCGGAGACACGATTACCATTCGCAGGTTTGCGCGCAATCCATGGACGATAGTGGACTTCATTGACCCAAAGATGAACACGCTTTCAAGTGAGATGGCTGCATTCCTTTGGCTCTCAATACAATACGAGATGAACATGCTTGTTGTTGGAGGAACTGCGAGCGGAAAAACGAGCACGCTGAATACCCTTTGCCACCTTATTCCTCCAAGCCAGAGGACTATTACGATAGAGGATACGCGCGAACTGTCGCTTCCAAGTTATTTGAAATGGAACTGGATTCCGCTCACCACCAGAAACCCGAATCCTGAGGGAAAAGGTGGTGTTGGGATGCTTGAACTCATGGTTGGTTCGTTAAGGATGAGACCGGATAGGGTAATCGTTGGGGAGGTAAGACGCAGGAGGGAAGCGGAGGTACTTTTTGAAGCCATGCATACGGGCCATGCTGTTTATTCAACTGTGCACGCAGACAATGCGCCGCAACTCATCCGCAGGCTTACGAACCCGCCCATTGAACTCCCTGCAAACGAACTTCAAGCCCTTCACCTTGTAATCGTCCAGTATAGGGACAGGAGGAAAGGTGTGCGGAGAACGAGCGAAATAACAGAACTTACATCAGGGGCAGCAGGGCAGGTGACCCTCAACCCGATTTATAGATGGAGACCGCGCACGGATACTTTTGACAAGGTGAATGACAGCCTACGCGTGATAGAGGAGCTGAACATGCATACGGGAATGACAGTTGAAGAGATAAAAACGGATATTTCTGAAAAGAAGTTGATCCTTGAATGGATGCTGAGGAATAATGTGAGAACGGTTGACCAAGTCGGCAGCATGGTGGGGTTCTATTACAAGAGCCCTGCGGAGGTATTGCGCGCTGCTGAGAAAAACCTGCCTCCAGAGAAGGTGTTTGGTTGAATACATTGCTGTTTATTACTCCACCGGACCTCGCAAAGAGGTTTGCACGAAGGTTTAGGGGATTTGGCGAGCGCGCCGCAATCCTCTTCCCGGGCTTGAAGTATGATTTGAAGCTTTCTGAGAGTGAGTTGAGCGAAGGGGAATATATTGTTGCATCCACGCTGAACGCGTTCCTGTGGATGCTTTTTATGCTGTTTTTTACTGCTTTCCTCTTCTTCGCGCGCGGCATGCTGACGATTGCGGAGGTGCAGGCGGGCTTTACCTCTGCGGAGGCGTTCGTGGCATTCGCACGGAATAATATGCTGCTGCTCGCCCCTCCTATCGCAACCTTCGTGCTGATGCTTTTCTTCTTCATCCGCTACCCGAGCATAGTTGCAGGCAAGATTGTTGAGGCGATTGATAAGGACCTCGTTTATGCGCTTAGGGATTTGATGCTCCAGATAAACAGCGGGGTATCGCTATACGAAGCGATGCGCAACGTTTCGCGCTCGGGCTATGGAAAGGTGAGCGAGGAGTTCGCAAAGGTTGTGCAGGATATAACTACTGGAGAGGCGCAGGATGTTGCTCTGGAAAAGATGGCTTTGAGAACGCAAAGCGAGTTCCTTAGGAGAACAATCTGGCAGCTTGTCACCGCACTTAAGGCCGGGGCGAGCTTGCAGGGCGCGCTTAACTCCATATTGCTTGCACTGAGAAAATACCAGAGTCAGAATATAAAGGCATACTCGCAGGAATTGAATCTCTGGATTCTTATTTACATATTCATCTCAGTTGCAATCCCGAGTCTGTTTATTACCTTGCTCGTCATACTCTCTACGTTCGGTGGAATTGGAATAAATGAATCGTTTATTGTTATGCTAATGCTCGCGTGCTTCATAGGCGAGTTCGTGCTTGTGGAATACATAAAGATTAGGAGGCCTATCCTGAGGGTCTGAATGAAGCCGTATGAATGGATGTCATATCTTGCGTCCCGCGCTGCGCCGGAGAGGATAGTGGAACATATAGCGCAGATGCTGCGCTGGGGCGGCCTTGAGCAGGATGCGAAGGTGTGGCTGGGCAGCACGCTGGTCTTGTCATGGCTGTTAGCAGTGATAGTATTCCTTGGACTCTGGATCATATTTGAGATAACAGACTTCCTGCTCATCTCATTTGCAAGCTTTTTAACGCTCGTGCTCATTTTCTTCATATCCTACTTCCTGCTTTTCATACGCGTGGAAGACAGGAGGAAAAGGGTGGAACGCGTGCTGCCTGATGCGCTTCAGCTTGTTGCTGCAAACGTGCGCGCAGGCGTAACCCCAATAACGGCGCTCAGGATGGCTGCAAGGCCAGAGTTCGGTCCGCTTGCTGAAGGGATAAAGGTGGCAACCACAAAATCGCTTGGGACGGAGCCGTTTACTGCCGCATTGAATGATATGGGAAGATATATTAAAAGCGAGGTGCTGGAGCGCACGATTGGCTTGTTCACAGTGAGCATGCGTTCAGGTGGCAATCTTGCCGCTTTATTAGAGAACACGGCAAACGAAATAATTGAGGCGCAGGAGCTGAGAAGGGAACTTATAGCAAGCACCAATATGTATGTAGTTTTCATCCTATTCACAATGATTTTCGGGATGCCGCTGCTTCTTTCAATCTCCATACAATTTGTGGAAATGATAGAGGGGCTGCAGGCGAAAGGAGGGGGAGGGGGGCAATTCACACAGGAATTGGGCATAGCATTCAAGCCGCCCGTTTCCGCGCTGTTCATAGAACAGATTGCCCTCGTCTCATTGATAATCACTTCTGTATTCACATCCATGCTCATCGGCGTTATACAGGACGGGAGCGAATGGTATGGACTGAAATATGCGCCGCTTTTCGCAATCGCTTCAGTTGTGATGTTCTATGCATTCAAGCTTTATGTGTTGAAGGCGATGCTTTCCACCATCTGAAAAATAAGGCAAATTTTAAATAACATTGGCATTAAGATTAAACCAATAATGAGGTGATATGGAATGAAATTTAAAGCACAAGCTGCCACCGAATACCTAATTATTCTGGCGGTGGTTGTAATTATAGCGCTCATCGTGATAGGTGTGATGGGCGGATTCCCGGGAATGACTAGGGGAATAAGCGAAAGGGACTCTGCAGCCTACTGGTCTGGCGCAGATGTGGGTATAATAAGGTACAACATCGTGGCGAGCGGCGGTTCCGGCAGCTCCACACTTGTTCTCAGGAACAACAAGAACTTCCAAATCTCCGTCAGCCGGATAACAATTGGGGGACAAACGCTGAGTGGAACCAACACAACGCCAAACCTGCCACAGACAATCCCGCCAGGCGCTACGCTTGCATTGAATGCAAGTGCGACGAACCTGAACTGTGGTTCCGCAAATGTTGGAAGCGGCTATTCAATGAACGTGCAGATTGTCTACACAGATCCACAATATGGGAACACCTACACGTTCACTGGTGAGAAGCCGCTTGTTGGAACCTGCCAGTAAACGGGTTGATGGCATATGGCTACTACCCGCGGACAGGCTGCAACCGAGTATATTATAATGTTCGCGGTAGTGGTCATCATAGCCATAATCGTTGCAGGGGTTCTGGGCGGCTTTCCCACTATCTCCGGTGGAATCGGGGAGAGGGAAAGTTCCGCCTATTGGACCACCTCCCAAATCGCAATAACGAAACACCACATATCCCTCAATTCAAACAACAGCGTTATGACATTCAGGAACAACCAGAATTATCCTATTTTTCTTGAACGCGCTACATTCAATGGCGTTGAATTAATCATCGGCAGAACGCTTGCACCCGGAACAACTGTAGAGATTAAAGGCAGGGATTCAATTTGGTGCCCACTTCAAGGTACAAAATACTACTTCAATGTAACTATCTACTATACGGATTTGGAGAGCGGGAGCGAGCTCACGTTCATTGGGGAACGGCCGCTTGTTGGAACATGCCAAAATTGAAGGGCATGCAAGAAGGTATTGACTATCTTTGCTAATATTAGCCGCATTTGCTAACCTCTGAATAAGATTAGGTTGCTCTGCTGCTCATTTACAGCCACCCAGATTGGTGCAAAAACGGTAACGCCATCTGTCCCATTCAGCAGAAGCGTTGTATCAATGCGGGCGCGCAGGTCTGACGCATTGAATGCGAGCGAATGGTTCCCATATCCCGGAAGAGAGCCTGCCTCAACCACCATGCGCCCGGAAGGCGTGCCGGAGAGAACAAAGGAGTTGTAGGTGGATGGGTCTATATAGCCAGCTTCCTGCCCATTAATGAGTATCCTTTCGCCTTCCGAATCCTCTATATCAAACGCGATGAAGAGGGGGGTGGGGGTTGCGCTCCAGCTCCAGTTTGATGCGTTGGTTTCGTTGATGTTGCTGCTTAGGCGCATCACTATGGAATAGTTTGTGATTGCGCTGCTGCCGTTTATCACTAGCCTTCTTCTATCAAGGGCCGAATAGCCATAGGTTATGTTGTAGGGGGATACGGTGATGGTTGGGCGGAGCTGAAAATCCACATAATTCATAGAAATGTTCAGGTTTGTTTTTTCAGAGAAATCGTTTTCCACGAATGCAGTCCACTCCCCAAACTCGGTTCCCGGATAGGTTAACTCCGATGGAATCGTATTGTGGAAGGTGAGATTAACCCTACTGGCTGCAGGCAGCGTTTTGGATTCAATCCCCAAATCAAGGAAATGAAGCAGGTCTTGGGAAAGGTCAGCCATCACCAGCCCTGCGGAATCAACGCTCCCTTTTTCCGCTTTGCTCAAACCCATGCTCCCCTCGCTCAGCAGGTAGATGCGCGCCACCATCAGGAGCATTAAGAAAAGTGCGGTAAAAATAACAGCGTAAACGAAGCCCCTCTTCAAGTGAAACAACCTCCGAAGCGTGCGAACATCTCCCTCTGTGAACCATCACTTATTGCGAGGAAGGTGCGCTGGTATATCACGAGTTCATTTTCACAGGTGCAACCGGTTCGGTTAACCTGCATTACTGGCGCTGTATTTTTAAAAATCTGGATGCTCGCGCAGTAGGTGGGCGGAAGCGAGTTGAGCGCGCGGAGCAAGGCTTCGTTGTTTCCTGAGATTGCTGCCTCCTCAAGCTCCCCGCTTGCCTCCAGGCTGGCAAGCAAGTCCCTTCCCGCTTCCCTCAAAGCGTGCGGGTCGTCTCTGGGATAGACAAAATGCGAGGATATTGTGAGAACGGAAACTGCTATGAATACGGAAAGGATTACTGCGATGACTGAATCCGTCGTAAGTATGAAACCCCTACTCATCCCAAACCACCATCTTGAATATAACATCTGTCCCGTTGAGCACTGCAAAGCGCTCAATTGAAACTATGCGCGCGGGATTGCCGGAAGGTGCGCGCTGGATGGATGCGATTTGTGTACCGTTCAGATATTCCAGCGTTGCATTGAACCTATACGAACGGCGCGTGAGCCCCAGGATTTGCATGGTTGCATTGTATTCGCTACCATCACCAGATATGGAAAAGAACCGCTCCACCTTCTCATGGTCAAGTTCTCCAGGAGAACCTGTGAGCCCGAGGCTCCTCGTTCCTGTTTCATTTATTGGCGCAATCTCCCAGTTGGATGGATCGCCAGATGTGCGCATAAGCGAGTTCGCCGCAAGTTGCGCAGATTCAGATATCTCCGCCCGTATCTCCGCCTCATCTATCTGGCTGAGCAGTGCTGTTGAAGAGAAGAGGAAAAGCCCCAACAAGAATATCAGGAATACCGAAGAGAGAAGGAAATCGTATGAAAACATCTGGCCTCGCTTCACCACGTCACCCTAATCGTGTTATTTGCATTGGTTATATTCAACTGTACGCCTCCGCTGCCGGGAATGATGGTTATGTTTGCGCTTGATATGTTGCTCGTAAAATCGTATGAAAACATCTGGCCTCGCTTCACCACGTCACCCTAATCGTGTTATTTGCATTGGTTATATTCAACTGTATGCCTCCGCTGCCGGGAATGATGGTTATGTTTGCGCTTGATATGTTGCTGGTGATTGTGCCTGCGCTCGCAATCCTGATGCCATCGCCCGCGGGATAATAAACAAGCACCTGCCTTCCTCTTATAGTGAGGTTATAGCCTGCTCCGTTTGGCAGGCTGTCTGGCAATTGCGAATGCGCTACTGAACCGTTCCCTGCAAGCCATGCGTGGTTGATTGACCGCGCGACATCCTCTGCCGTGCGCTGCGCAGAAAGATGAACGGTCATTATGCGCGCGCTCTCCATCCGCTGAGAATATAATTCAACGAGAAACAAGGCGATGATTAGCACAACTGCGGCTATGGCTGCGAAGTCCGCGCTTAGCTGTGCCTTTTTTCTCATCACGGCCTCACCTGGAATGCCCCTGCCCCTTTGCTAACATTCTGTATAATGGCTGTTATAAGCCATGAACCGGAAGGTAGATTTGCGCAAACGGAGTAGTTGCCGAGATAAACGCCCGTCCCGTTGTTCGGGTATGCGCCTGTGATATATCGCCTCTCAATTGACAGCGGGTCCGTTATGCGTATATCAAAATAATCGTTTGTCAGTCCTCCGGATGCGTTGTATAAGCGCATCCTATAGTACACGATGGCAGTGCTGGAGTAGTTCGCCTTGCCTGTTGAAACGCTTGCTGCTGCGGAAGGCGAGATTGTGAAGTTGTCCACTGCGTCCTTCGGCAGGACACCGGGGGCGCTGCAGCTCACGTTCCACTGGGCGGTTCCGGGAAGATCAAACGTGCGGTTGTAATAGTAAGGAGTGGTTGAGGTGTTGTATGTCATGTTCACGGCAGCTGTCCAGTTGCCGTTCACGTAAAAGGTAATCCAGCAGGTCGCATTCTGGACCGTTGTGCCATTTTCAAGCGTATAATTCGCATAAAAATAAACCTGTTCGCCCACTACCTTGTTCTGCGTGTCCGTCTCGTCAAAGATATTCAAAAGGGAATTATTGAGATAGCCCCCACCACCGGGGCATGAGGCTGCCCCTGCAATTGCGTACATCTTGCGGTCGTCCGAGCCGAACCATGATAAGCCGTTTGAGATGGCTGCACCCCCAATAGCATTCTTGCCCGTTGTATAATTCCAGATTAATTGCCCTGTTGTTGCGTTCAAACATATTATCCTGTTCGCACCAGAGCCTATGATGAGCCTGCCGTCCGCAGCTATTGCGGCATTGCTTTCAAGTATCTGCTGGTCTCCCGATGCAACCCAGACAGGCAGACCGGTTGTCTCGTTGAAAGCATAGATCAACGAGTCATGGGAACCGACGTAAATCATTCCAAAAGCGGCGGATGGATTGCTGTCAATCGGCCCGCCTGTGCGATAACTCCATTTCAAAGCGCCTGTTGAAGCGTTCAATGCGTAAAGCCGCTTGTCTGTGGAGCCAGCGTAAACCACCCTGTTTTTGACCATGCAGCATCCATTCCCAACCGCTCCGCCGGTTTTATAGCTCCATACGAGCGAGCCGTTTGTAGCATTCACCGCATAAACCTTCTTGTCCTGCGAACCGAAGAAGACCAAACCACCATCCACCGCTGGAGAGGCGTCAACATCGCCTCCAGTTTTGAAGGTCCATATCACCGAGCCACTTGTTGCATTGATTGCGTAAAGGTTATCGTCGCTTGAACCGATATAGACGATGCCATTGTAGACTGCTGGGGAACTGAGGGGAATCGAGCCGTTTGCAGAGGTCTTCCAAATTAGCGCCCCATTAGTTTTGTTTAAGGCGTAAACGTAGCCATCCGAGCCCCCGAAATAAACCATTCCCCCGTAGACTGCGGGCGCGCTTTCAATGTTGCTGTTGGGGACAGTCGTATAATTCCATATCTTTGTTCCATTGTGCGCGTATAAAGCGTACATGTTGCCGTCCCACGAACCGAAATAGATTATGCCGCTGGATACGGACGGATTTGTGCGCACGAATCCTGCTGTCTCAAAGCTCCAGAGAAGGACGGGGCTGCATGGCGAAACTGTTGGTGTATAGCCGGTGTTCTGCATGTCAAACTTGTATTCATTCCAGTTCACTGCGCAGGCAAACTGGATGGATAACAGCAAAACCAATACTACATCCTTTTTCATGGATTCACCGTGAAGAGCTTCGTTCCCGCAGCGTCTCCGGAGGTTGCGATTATTGCCCAACTACCAGCGGGATCTGTTGAATTGACGTACAGCAGGTTCGTATACGTTCCGGTCCCATTGTTCGGATAAATGTTTGAAGCGGAATAGCGCGTGGCATTCGCGCTATCCTTAATCCATAGGTTGAATGGCGCATCTATGAGGAAATTATTGCTGTCAAATAATCTAACCTTGTAATAAACTGGAACGCAGGCAGCATAGTTTTGTTTGCCTGTCCAGACCGTTGCATTCCCCGGCGGACCTGTTACTGTTACCTGCAGGGCTGAGGAGTTCTGTTCGCCTGCGCTCGTTGAATTCGTCACGCATTTGAGTTGGTAGGTCCCGGCCGTAACCGCATCAACATACCAGCTTTTCGTTGTTGAGCCGCCCGCAGGGATGGACTGCGAAGTGAATGGATTCGTCGGTGTGGATGAATTGAGTTTAAGACCGGATGATGTGGTTGTGATGGGGTTCCACGTGGCTCCGTTGTCAGTTGAAAGCATCAAATAATAGTTTGCGTCGTTTATCCCATAGTCGGCATCAACGCTTGATGTGCAGTTAACCTGGAAGGATGTTCCAGTTGTTGGGGCAGGGTCTGTGGTGGGCGAGATTGTTGTTGAGGTCAGGTTTGGAAACCAGATTTTATAGTAAAGGTAGTTTTCGTAAAGGGAATGACGTGTAGATGTTGCGCTTGAATATAGCCTCATCATCACCTTGCTGCTGTCCGCAGCGTTTATGTAATAGGATGGGTTCGTAGATGTATTGCAGGTCCTCGTTCCTTCAGAACTTTGGGGCGCTGCGGCGCCGCAGTTCTCCCAACTAGATGTGTTCGCATTCCACCACTGCAATTGGTAGGTCGCGGTTGAGCTGGTTGAATAGAACTTGTCGCTCACCATCATCCTCATGAGCGCATGGCCCGGAGGCGGCGAAACGCCTGCCTGCGACTTGTGCCTGACATCCACCTGATTATTGTCGCCCTTCAGTAGATAGATATCATCATAGTACGCAGTAAAAGCCGACCTTCCCGCATTATTTGGTATGTTCCCGGTAATCATGAAATTGACAACCCTCACTTGGGAAATTGTATAAGTTGCGCCGGAACCCCACTTTGATTCAATGTCCGCATTAATATTTCTTGAAAAGCTTTGCCAAGCAGTGCTTGAACCCGAACCGAGCGTGATGAACTTCCTGTCCGCGGTATCAGCAGGCGCACTGCCAACGATGAAATAGCAGTAGTAGAGCTGCCTGCCTGCAACCCCATTTATGGTCCCGTATATCTCTGCGCATATCGCTGCTGTTCGGACGTTTCCTGGGTTTGTTAGTGAGCCATACCGCATGGACCAGTTCAGATAGTTCACGGTGGTTGAGTCCACCGTCGTCGTCGGGGCTTGGTAAGCTGTTCCTGCAACCCACAGATAGTCTTGAGTAGCGGATGGCAGGATGTATTTTCTGCCTGAGCCGGGGGGAGAGACATATGTTGCAGTCGTATAAGCCCATGTATTGCTTGAGCCCGGAGGGTTGTACTCCCACCCATTGGTCCAAGAATTCACGCTTCCGTTCATGGTTGGGTTGTTGACGGCTGTTGTGTTTGAGGTCGGGACCGCATTGACTATATAGTAAAGACTGTCGTCTGCATTGATGTTGTTGATGCTTGTTCCTGCGGCTTCACTGCCAACGGTTATGACTGGCGTTCCGTCCTGCGTATAAGTGATTGAGCCTGCGGAAGAGAGAGAACTAAGAAGAACTAGGAACGCGAGCGCGTGCAAATTTTTTTTTATCATGTGCATCCCGTGATGTTGAACTTCCATGAAGCAATCCTCGTGGAATCGTTTGCAGTGACGTTGTATTCGCCTGGCGCGAGCGGCATGCCCGGGTTCCAGTAATAGGTGAAGCCTCCGCTGGAATTGGACATCGTTGTGTTGGAGTGGACGAGTGTCATGCTTGAATCGTAAATCCTTATGGTGATTTGCGAGTTCGCAGTGAAGTTGGAGCCGTGGATGTCAACCGTTTCGGTCGGGTCAAAGACCGAACTTGGCGTTGAATAACTTGAGTCGTTGAACGTATCAATGAGTATATAACTCACCCCTGTTGGGACCGGTGGTTGAGCGCCGACTATCTGGAGTATGAGGTAAACGGTTGAATTGCCGTATCCAGTCGTGTTTGCGTAGATTGCGCCCAGATAGGTTCCTAAGGATGCATTGGTTGAAGCGAAGTTGACATTGACGAGCACAGAGGAGTTCGGCGCAACCTGGAACGTCAGCACGCTGGAGCCGTTTAGGTTTACGGTTGTGTTTGGGTTGGACCATGAAAGGTTCAGCGTGATATACAAAGTCGTGTTGAGATAGTTGGTCACATTCAGGACCCTCGTTTCGGAGTCTGTGGGAAGAAGCTCCAGCGCAATCGTGCCAGGCTGCAATGTATAGCTTGGATTCCCAATCACGACATAGCCTTCAAATGCCTCAACTGTGAGCACGTACGTACCGGGCCGCTTTGGGAAATCCGCGCCTTCCACCAGCCTGAATGGGACGAGCTCATTCACGTCGCTTGTGCCTTCTTCCAAAAACAGGCCGATGTTAATCATGCTTTCATTGAATATCCCTGTGCGCGATTCTGAATTGCCCTCTGGGATGGTTACTGTTACGAGGCGCCTCGCGCCGGGACCTTCTGCATAAACCTCCCTCGCAGCGCTTGCAAGCATGCTTACAGTCAAGCGCGCTTGGCTTATGCGCACCTGATGCTGGCTTTCAGTGAGCTGCTGATGGCTCGCAATATAGATGAATGCGAGGACGACTAAGACGACGGATAGAATGATTAACAGTTCAACCGAGGATTGTCCCTTTCCACCCATTAAACCAACTCACGCACGTGCCAATATTGGATGCAATGGAAGGATAGATATGCCTTTTTCTGTAAAGCGTACGAGGAGGGGAGAGCGCTCGTGCGCCGTGCCCCTCAACTTTACTATCTCAAGCACGATTTCGGATATATCTCCCCTGCGTGCTGTGCGAAGCGCAAGCAACCCATCGGACAAATGCTCTATATCAAACGGGGTATGGACTTCACCATTCTCTGTTATACTGCCCTCTGAAATCAATACCGTTGTGCAGCCCCATTTGCGCAACGTCTCCATGACCTTCAGAAAAGCCTGCCTGCGCCTGTAATCGTTGTCGTAAATCATGAGAAATGACGTCATTGAATCTATGACTATCCGCTTAACATTGTATTCATTGATCATATCCTCAATTACCCCACCTTCGGATATGAACCGTTCCACTTCGTGAGGAGGGTATTCTAAGAAGATAAATCTCTTTTCGTGCTCAAGAGCTTCAAAATCCCATCCGAATTTTTTGGCGTGCCTGTATGCCACTTCCTTCTGCTCTTCAAACGTGATATACATGCCATTTTCCCCCTCTTTTACCGCTCCATTATAAAGGAATTGAAGCCCCATCAGCGATTTCCCTGTTCCGGGCCCGCCAGCAATTATTACGACGCTCTTCGTCTCAAAGCCGCCTTCAACAAACTCATCCAATCCCGGAATCCCTGTCGGGGTCCTCTCCTTATCAACTGGAATAACCACTGGCGCTCCAGTAACCTTCTGCTCCAGCATCTTCTCCCCAATAAGATGCTTGCGTTTTATCAATTTTTCTGCTGCAGCCGTTCCAGCAGGTTTCTTTGCTTCCTTTTTGGTTTTCCCTTTTTTTCCGCGCATCAAGTTAAGATTGACCTCACTGCTTAATAAATTAATTGTTGCAGACCACCATAGACCCAAACAGATAGCAGACCATCTAGTTATATTAAATTTAATTGTAATAAGGTATTCATGCCCGTACTATTCCGCGACAGCAGCAAATCAACAAATCTTACTGACCAGCTAACTCAAGAGTTTATGAATTCCATCAGTTGCACACAATACATGGCCTCATGCCTCGCTATTGCAATTAATGAGCGATATAAAACGGACGAGGAGAAGATTAATAAGGCGCAGGAAATCGTGGAATTCACTAAAAAAATTGGCAAAGCAGCAACTGAAGAATATCTTTCCGCCATGTTTGCAAGTGGGGCAGTTAAAGAATTCATTGATGAAAAAATCCTCTCATTTGCCAAATGGCTTGGACCGAACGGGGCTGAAAAATACTTTAAGGCAATCACCAAAGCAAAAGTGCCAGCAAGACGAGAACAGACAGAGATAAGGCATGAGCTGCTCACCAGCAAAGAGTTCTTTTCTGCTGCAAAGGAATTGAATAAATCCGTGGCCGGTGAATATTTTCTGGCGATAGCGACTACTGGAGAGGTTGAAAACCTGGTAAATGATAGAGTGTTCAATTTCATAGCAGATTTAAACAAAAGAAGCCCTGTTGCAGCAGCAGAATACTTCAGAGCGATTCGTGTAACGGGAGCAACAGATTTGCTCACTAAGAAGGAATTGTTCACATTTGTAAAAAGCATAGAAAATCCGGAAACCCTTTTTCATTATTTTGCAACACCTACAAGCTACGAGGATGTACGTCTTCTGACCGATTTGCGCATTCTTGCGAGATACGACTTCATAAATAAGTTGAAAAGCGAAATCGCCGCGGGATATTTTTGTGCAATCGTTTCTACAAAAGGCGTTGCTACCTTAACAGATAACCAAATCGTAGAAAGGGCAGAACTCTTAAATAATATCGGAACAAGGAGCGCATGGGAATGGTTTTATACTGCAGGAGAACGCGGATGGCATGAAAAGGAGCTTGCAGGTGGCTATTAACAGCGTGCGTGGTTTGTCAGCGTCTATGCTTTCAACATGCGCTCTATCCCTGTGCAAGCGTTTTCAAGCACATCAATCGCAGGCAATGTTACGATGCGTATGTGGCTTTCGGAACCGAAGCCAGAGCCTTGCACTGCCCAGACCTTCTCTTTTTCAAGGAGCTTGCGGACGAATTCTGCGCTAGTCTTGCACCCGCTCCTTTTAAGATCGATCTTTGGGAAAAGATAGAAAGCACTGGAAGCGCGCTGACATGAGACACCATCTATTTCATTCAGGCGTTTCCAGCAGTAATCGGACCTCTTCTTCACCTCACGATTGAATTTTGAAAGGAATTCCTTGTGCGCCTTCACGTTATCCAGCGCCTCTGCGCCAGCATATTGGGCCGGCACGCTGGGACAGAGCCTGACGGCCGCGATTCGTGATAAACCATCGCGCAGGCTCTGCATGCCCGCGCCATCCCCGCTCAGAACAATCCATCCTATCCGCAAACCTGTTGCGCACCAGTTTTTTGATAAGCCATTGAGGAGCACGAGCGGCTGGTCGCGCGCAACCTCCGCCATGCTTACAAAATCTCCCCGGAACACAATCTCGTCGTATATCTCATCGCTGATTATGAGAAAATCGTTTTCACGCGCAATGTGTGCAATCCATTCCAATTCCTTGCGCTTCCAAACTGCGCCAGTAGGGTTGCATGGGTTTATCAAATGGATATATTTCAGGTCAGTGCCTTCTGCGCTCGCTTTTGAAATCTGCTTCTCAACCTCTTCCTGATTTGGTGCCCAGCCTTCCTCTTCTATGCAGCCTGCAATGTAGGATTGCCCGCCAAATATGCGGAGTTGCGGGATATAAGCGGGATAATACGGTGAAAACATCACACAGCCCTTGCCATCCTCAAGCAGACATGCATCAAGGAACTGGATTGCTTCGCTAACGCCCTGCGTCACAAAAATGTCATCAGGACCTACATCTAAGCGGTACATGCGCTTGTACCTGCGCGCTATCGCTTCAAGGAAAAACATTTCACCTGGAGACCTTCCATAACCTGTCTTCCCTTCGCGTGCTGCCTTCTCCAATGCCTCAAGAATGTATTTTGGGGTGCCAAAATAGGGGACAGGATCGCCCACATTTACCTTCGTAATCTTTCCTCCAGACCTTTCAATCCGATCAGCAACTGGGAAGAGTTCGCGTATCGCGTATTGAACATATTGCATACGTTTTGCGAGAGTGGATTCGGAGAACATAGAATCACGATGAACTATTGGAGTACGATTTTAATAGCCGCGTATATTTACCTTCGTAATCTTTCCTCCAGACCTTTCAATCCGATCAGCAACTGGGAAGAGTTCGCGTATCGCGTATTGAACATATTGCATACGTTTTGCGAGAGTGGATTCGGAGAACATAGAATCACGATGAACTATTGGAGTACGATTTTAAAAAATGAGCACATAAATCCTATTTGATGGCAAAGAAAAAGAGACAGGATGTTAAGAAAGAAAAGAATGAAAAGAATCCGGCGAAATCATTTGATTTCAAAACGACTGCGGATGTGCCTGTTCCGGAAAAGCTCGTAGACTGGATTATTGGACAGGATAGGGGCGTGCGCATTATCAAGAAAGCGGCGGCGCAGAGAAGGAATGTTCTTCTTATTGGGCAGCCCGGCACTGGGAAAAGCATGCTTGCACAGGCTATGGCGGAACTTATGCCAAGCGAGGACTTGGAGGATGTGCTCGTTTATCCAAATCTCAATGATGAAAACCAGCCGATAGTAAAAACAGTAAAGACATTTACGCCGGAGATGATTGAGAGGTATAAAAAGGAAGGAAAGAAGCCAGAAGAATGGATTGGGCAGGGCAGAATTCTCATTGAACAGGAGCGCGCTGCGATGAGGATGCAGGGAAAGGGTATTTCACCGGTATTGCTGCTGCTCCTCTTATCCATCGGTATAATGCTTGTCCTCTCATTTACTGATTATGGCTCGGGCAATACGGGCTGGATTTTTGCAGCAACGATTCTTGGGCTGTTTATCTTCGGAGCGGCTTATATGCTGACCTCCGGGATTTCAAAACGGATTCCTGCAGTGATGGAAGGGGGTGAACCAAAACTTATCGTAGATAATAGCGGAAGGACCACTGCTCCATTCATTGATGCAACAGGTGCGCGCGCAGGTGCATTATTCGGCGACGTCCGGCACGATCCGCTCCAGTGCATTCCTCAGGGCGAATGCGTTCTGCTCGGTGATGGCAATCCAATTCCAATAGAACATATTGTAGATCCATTCTTCTCTGCGGAAAAAAGCGAAGGAAGGATTGACTTGCTCCACATGAACAGACCCTCTGTTCTTGGAGGGGCGGATTCCGGGTTTGAACCACAACCGGCAGAGGTTGCTTCGGTCTACCGCAGGAGATATGCTGGAAAGTTAGTCCGCATAACTACCCGAAGCGGCTGCTGCATCAAGGTTACACCAAACCATCCAATCGCCACTCTTCGCGAGGATGGCACCATCACCTACCTGCCGGCTGCAGATGTTAAAGCAGGGGATATTGGGGTCATCTTGGAGGCGCTCAAGCAGCGCAAGCAAAACGGCTTGGTTTACGGCGAACCGCTCCTTCTCTTCGTAGGCGATGTGCTTGCGGATGGTCAGATAGATGGGTGCAGGATTAAATTCAAGTTAAAGCGAAGGTTCAAGATAAAGCATGTTTTGGCGGATGCGAAAATGCTCGGTTTGACGCCAACGGTGAGCAAAGGCGAGAGAGGAACAACCACTATAAGCGTTAACTCTGCCGAACTCTGCCGCTGGTTTGAGCTTGCTGGAGCAAAGAAAGGAAGGTTTAAGTTTGTGCCATACAGCGTTTTTACGCTGAAGCCGGAGCTGGTAGCCAGGTTTTTGGCTCGCATAATCTCCTTGGATGGTTATGTAAATCCACAAGGGCAGTTTGAGTTACGGTCCGCAAACCGGAGGTTCCTTCAACAGATTCGCGCCCTTCTCTTCATTTTTGGGGTTAATGCGAAATACGAGCCGAAGCTTGACAGATTGAAGAAAGGAAACCTGCTGCACAGGCTGCGGTGGAACCACTATGAATGGGCAAAAACCTATGCTGCGCTTACGATAAACCCTGTGCATAAAAGAAACCTGCGCAGGTATTTGGCCAACCGCGACGACTGGCCAACAAACCTGAATGGTGAACTACTCCCAGCTTTCGCAGGGAGCTTCCTGCTTCAACGACGACCTGCTGGCGTCTCCACGGGCTTGAATTCGGGTGGTTCCCACCCTATTGTGTCCATCCAGCATTCCCCTTCAACTTTACGCAACACAGGGCTACTGGATGCGAGACGTGATGCGACCCCATGTCTGCAGGTTGACGCAAAGAAATATGTTGTGGAAGATATAAAAGGTTTCGGCTCTCATCCCCTAGCCGAGTCAAGGGGACGACTTCCCGCCGATAAAGTTAAAGAGCATGCCCATCCAACTGATGGTTTGTACGCGTTTGATGAGATTACATATGTTTCATACGAACCATATGATGGCTTCGTTTACAACCTAACCACAGAAACGGGAAACTATTTTGTTGACTTCATGCTCACACATAATTCGGGTGGACTCGGCACACCGGCGCACCTCAGGGTTGAAAGCGGTGCAATCCACCGCGCCAACAAAGGCGTGCTATTCGTTGATGAGGTATCCTCCCTCACACCCAAATCACAGCAGGACCTGTTGACTGCGATGCAGGATAAGAAATTCTCAATCACGGGGCAGAGCGAGATGAGCTCTGGCGCGCTGGTTAAAACCCAGCCTGTTCCATGCGACTTCGTCCTTGTGGCTGCAGGCAACCTGCTAGATATACAGAATATGCATCCTGCGCTTAGGAGCAGGATTAGGGGATATGGGTATGAGGTTTATATGGATGACTCAATGCCCGACACGAAAGAGAACCAGCGAAAACTTGTGCAATTCGTTGCGCAGGAAGTGAAAAAGGATGGGAAGATCCCCCACTTCTCGCGCGGGGCGGTTGAGATGGTCATTGAGGAAGCGCGCAGGAAAGCTGGAAGAAAGGGAAGGCTTACGCTCAGGCTGAGGGAACTTGGTGGATTGGTGAGGGCTGCTGGGGATATCGCAAGGGAACAGGGAGCGAAGGTTGTTCTAGAAAAGCATGTTATCGCTGCGCGTGAGGTTGCTGCACCGCTTGAACAACAGATTTCAAAGCAGTTGATTGATTTCAAAAAGGATTACAAGGTATTTGCAACGAAAGGCTTCAAGGTCGGCAGGGTGAACGGCTTAGCGGTATTGGGTGAAGGGGCAAGCGGGCTCGTCCTGCCCATAGTTGCTGAGGTGACGCCAGCAAGTTCAAGGTCGGAAGGAAAATTGATAGCGACAGGAAAGCTTGGTGAGATAGCGAAGGAAGCTGTTGAAAACGTGAGCGCGATACTGAAAAAGCATATTGGGCGGGATGTTTCAAACTATGATATGCATGTCCAGTTCCTCCAAACTTACGAAGGCGTTGAAGGGGATTCGGCATCCATCTCAATCGCTGTTGCTGTTCTTTCCGCTATGGAGGGCATCCCTGTCAACCAATCCGTAGCAATGACCGGGAGCCTCAGCGTGCGCGGAGAGGTTCTGCCTGTTGGCGGCATAACTGCGAAGGTTGAAGCAGCTATTGATGCAGGATGCAAATCCGTAATAATCCCAAAAGCAAACGAGAATGATATCTATATAGAGAAGAAGAAACTTAAGAAAATAAAGGTCATCCCGGTTTCCAACATTGAGGAGGTTCTTGAGCATTCGTTGAAGGATTGTGTGGAGAAGGAGAGGCTCATCAAAGGGCTTCCTTGGTAACGTCAATACCGCACTATTACTTTCTCACCTATGCTCGTTATCTTCTCAAACCCGAGGTCCAGCTTCTGCCCAAATGCGGTTTGAACTATCAGAACTCCTTTGCGCCTGTCAACGCCAACCGTCTTACCCAGATACGCACCCAATTCTGTGAGGACCTCCTTGTTCTCAAGTTTCATCTTCTCAGCAACATGGATGCGGATCCATTCTAAAATATGAACGGAAAGCGCTATCAATATGATGCTGTAAACCATTGTGAAAACGAACTCGCTGAAATATACCTCTGCGAGAATCCATTTGCTTGCCATGTTAAAGATTAGCCAAAGGACGAGAACAAATATGCCATACATGCCGTGTTTTGCGACCTCATATTTTCGTTTTTCCCCCACCAAATCCATTATCCTGCCAATGAAAATAAGCAGTACCGCCCATGGGAACAGAAGCAATAAGCGGGATGTTGCATATGCAACTATCTTCAGTACATCTTGCGTTTTGGCGCTCATCACAATGTATCCTTCATACGATTGCGCCAATGCCACAATTATGAGCGGAACAGAAAGAAGGTAGAAGATGAAGCCCAATTTTTCCATTGAAAAGCGGAAGGATGAGATGCGGTTGATTATATGCTCCTCCATCCCGAAACCTTTTGCAATGAGATATAAACCCAACGCGAAGCCCACGAGGCGCCAGCCGTATCCTAAATAATCGCCTATAGCGAGTAGGAGGATTAGGACTGCGGGTATGCCGAATACGAGGCGCGCATAGTGGGGCTCCTTCAATTTCTCCAGCAAAACGAAATATGTTTTTTCCAACTCTTTCGCTTGCTTCATCACCACTACGCGCACAGAATCTATCTTTATCCTTGACTGGATCAGCGGTATGACCTGCTCATCGGCTTCGCCATCACTTACGAAGATGCATGAATCACATTTGAACTCTGAAAGAACCCTCTCCAGCTGCTTTATGACCTCGCGGTCTGCAGCATAACCTAGGCGAGGGTTTCCTGTGAGCGTGGCTATCTGCACATCTTGCTCCTTGCCCAATTCATCATATATGCGCACCGCTTCAAATATGGTGTTTGCATCGGGTTCCTCGGGGTCGGCTATTGCAAGCTTTGTAGCTGCGTTTATGTTTGCCTCCCTGCCGATTACAGGTCCGGCTATCTTTGCCTTCACCTCCAAATCATTGTCTCGGTCTACGCATAATATGAGGGTTCTTTTTTTCACCATTGCCCACACCAAACTTCTCTATGCCCCAACATTTACCAACATTTATATAAATAGTTATTGAGAAGTACTATGCCTTAAAAACTCGTTTTCAAGTGGTTCTGATGGCAGAGGACAGGAACGTATTTCCCGGCGAATTCATTGGAACAGAAGAGGAGTTCGTCGCTGGAGACGGAACATATACAGATGAGAAGGGAAATATCTATGCTGCTGTTTTCGGCAGTGTAGCAATCTCAAAGGATAAGGTCGTATCCGTTAAAGGAGCGGCAATAACGCCGAAAACCTTGAAAAAAGGAGATATTGTTTATGGGCGTGTTGAAGAGATTTTTGAGCCCGTAGCGCTCCTGATGATTCAACCGACTGAGTTAAACCATGAACGCGGCACTGCTGTTGAAGGTTATTCAGTGCTTCATGCAAGCCGCGTTAAACCCGCTTATGTTGAAATGATTCGTGATGAAGTGCGGATAGGGGACATTGTGAAGGCGGTTGTTGAGGATGTGAGGGCGGATGGCGAGATTGCGCTCAGCACCAAAGGACCGGGACTTGGGGTTGTAAAGGCGTTCTGTTCACGATGCCGTGCACCGCTCACATTGAAAGGGAGCAGGCTTGAATGTGGAAGATGCGGAAGTATTGAAAAAAGGCATCTGTCAAACGAATATGCTGTTGTCAGGTGAAGGTGGTTGATTGTGGAGTTGAAGGTTGATGCAAAAAGCGAAAAATATTGGACTGTTGAATTGGTAGGAGAGGATCGCTCTATTCCGAACATGCTTGTCAATGCCTTGCATAAAAATCAGGATGTGGAATTTGCCGCATGCGTTGTTGAGCATCCATTGGTGGGTCATCCGAAGATAGTTGTCAGGACGAAAGAGAAAAAGGTATCCGATGCGCTTGAAAAGGCAGTTGATGAGGTTCTGGAACAAGTGAAAGAATTCAGAAGCAAGATAAAGAGGGTGCAGGAGAAAAGTAAATAAAAGGGCGTGCGTGGAAACAATTGCGTGAAAGCGTTGAAAAAGGGCGTGCGCATCCTCGGCATTGATGACTCGCCTTTCACCAAAACCGATTCCCATGTTCTAGTTGTTGGGGTTGTGGAGAGGAACGGTACGGTGGAGGGGGTGCTCTCAACAGTGGTTGAAAGAGATGGGGATGACGCCACCGAGCGCATCCTAGAGATGGTTTCACGCTCGCGCTTTCTCTCGCAGGTGAAGGCAATAATGCTAAACTCAATAATGATGGGCGGCTTCAATGTTGTGGATATCTCTGCGTTGCATGAGAAAACGGGAAAGCCGATTATCGCCGTTGTCAGAAGAAAACCAGATATGGAACAGGTGAAGAAAGCGCTTTCAAACGTGTGCTGCGCTGAAGAGAAGATGGCAAAAATCAAGCGCGCAGGAAGGGCCTACAGGTTTGGAAGGCTTTATGCACAACTCGCTGGCATAAAGCAGAAGGAGGCGGGTGAAATACTCGGAAGGTATCGTGGTGTACCAGAAGCGGTGCGCTTGGCGCATATCATAGCAGGCGGGATTATAAGAGGGGAGTCGCGTGGAAAAGCGTAAAGATTGGGTTGCATGGGCTGTGGAAACAAAGGCGCTTTATATTATATTAATTGTATGTTTTGCACTTTATCTGCTCACGAAATCAGTGCTTTTCGCATTCTTGGTTGCTGTCTCAATCATATCGCTCTTCGTCGCTGAATCAGTTTATAGTGCATCAAAAACAGGTTGGAAGCATGAACTGAAGGAGATATTGATTGCGGTCGCAGTGGCAGGAGCCATCTGGTATGGTGGAGGGTTCATCCTCGGAACGAGCGCCCCGCTGGATGCGATTGTTTCCTGCTCAATGCTCCCCCATCTTGAAAGAGGGGATTTGGTGGTGTTGCAGGGCGGGGTTGCACGCGCACCTGAGGTCTCGGTTTCGCGCGAGGAGTTTGAGGCGAACAATTGGACGAACCAGCATCTCGTATGCGTACCATGCGGTGAAAGGCTTTGTGTAAATAGAACGATGATTACACCTAAAGGGCTTGTGGTGCTTGGGGAAGCAGACCAATCCAAGAACCTAGTGCAATATGAATGCGGGATATGCAGGAGAAAAATGGCGGACGGAAGGATTGCTGAAGTCGCCTGCACAAAGGCAATTTCAATAAAAGGGCAGAGGATTGAACCTGATTATTCAAACGATGTTGTCGTATATACGCCTACACAGGGTGATGTGTTCGCTGGCGAGACGATACACCGCGTGCTTGTGCGCATAAACGTTGAAGGCAGGTATTATTACCTGATGAAAGGCGATAATAATGAGCAGCTGGATATACAATACGGCAACTCCCCTGTGCCGCAGGAAAAAGTTGTAGGGAAGGTCATATTCCGCATGCCGTATATCGGGTATTTCAAATTGTTCCTTTTCGGCTTCCTTTTAACACCGCACGGTTGTGACAGCGTATTGGTGCAGGAAACGCTTTAAAGGTAGGCGTGCCAATTAATTTAGTCGTCCTACTTATGGGGTGTTTTGCATGTTTGAGATAGAGGTTGAAGATGCAAGGTTTTGGAAGGAATGCATAGATGCGATAGTGAATCTTATTGATGAAGGCGTGCTTGAGGTTAAACCAGAGGGCATATTCCTTAAGGCTATGGACCCTTCGCAGATTGCGATGGTCTCCTTCTCTGTCCCGAGCAAGAGCTTTGCTTCGTATAAGGCAGATTCTGTTGAAAGGATTGGCATCAACTTTGACAACCTTGCGAAGATTCTGGCGAGAACGAGAGGAAAGGAGAGGCTGAAGATTGCGCGTGAGGAGAATAAGCTGGATTTGGATTTCGTTGGAGAAAGCATGCGCAAATTCAAGATTCCGCTGCTTGATTTGAGCGCGGGACCACAAAAGGAACCAAAGATTGAGTATGATGCAGCAGTGAAGATTAACGGCGGACAGTTCAAAGAGATACTGCGCGACGCTTCCCTAATCTCCTCGCATCTCGCGCTTGAGGCAACTGAAGCCGGATTTTTTGTTGAGGCGCGTGGTGATGCTGCGGATTTGCGCATTGAGAACGGGAAGACTGCGCAGATGATTTCTGAGATGAGCGTGAAGAAACCTGCGCGTGCCACATTCCCTCTTCAATTCCTTGATGATATTGCAAAGGCATGCCCAAATGATGCGCTTCTCACCCTCCACTTGAAGACGAACGCACCTATAAAGGTTGAATATATGATTGGGGACGCGAGTTTGATATATTACCTTGCGCCGAGGATTGAAGCCGCTTAAGTCTCCAAGAGGCGATGAGGTGGTAAAGTTCTGGGTTGTTGCAAGGGCAGACGCAGACCTTCACCCACACATTCACGAAAGAACAAGCGAATAACGGCGATGCAAGCAACGATTGGACCGTGATAACATTCAACATGCCATAAGGTAGATGGAATGGATGTGCTTGAAGCGATTCGCAACAGACGCAGCATCCGCAAATATCAGGATAAACCTGTGCCTAAAGATTTGATAGAACAGCTCCTTGCTGCCGCGGTGATGTCGCCCTCTGCAATGAACAGAGAGGTTTGGCGCTTTGTTGTCGTGACAGATAAAAAGAGGATAAAGGAGCTTAGCGATGCTGTGAAGCGCCTGACGCCACTCCAAGGGCTGGAGAAGAGGTTTATAGAGAGGATGACAAGCAAGGACGACCTCATCTTCTACGACGCGCCTCTCCTAATAATTGTTACTGCCCCTGCTGGCTATAAATGGGCTCATATTGACTGTGGAATTCTTGCCCAGAACATGTTCCTTGCGGCGCATTCGCTCGGCTTAGGAAGCTGCTTCATCGGCTTTGCCCGTTCTTTGAATAATGACAGGAAACTGCTGGATGAGCTTGGGGTTCCAAAAGACCACGAGGTTGTTGCGCCGCTCGTATTCGGCTATCCTGCAGAGGAAAAACCCATTCCGGAGCGAACATTCAAAGACAAGATTCTAAAGTGGATTGAGTAAGAGCAGAGCGGCACCTAACAACGTTTTTATGCTCCAAAATCCTAATTTTCTGCATGCCTGAGTTCAAAAGAAAAGAACCTGTAGAAAATATCTATTGACTCCAAAACATAGGGAAGAACTAAAAAAGCTGTCAATTCCAAAACTTGAAGAATAGAAATAGTTTGATTGTGGAAGTTGTTTGCATGAACATCTCTTTCTGTAGCCGCTACCCATTCACCTCTGAAGCAAAGGAGTTTGTGAGCAGCCGCAAGGGCGGGTTGAGTTATGATGAGATAGAATTAGCAAAGAAAAGGGTGCTAAGTGCGCTTTCAGATGGGGAAATCCCGGCGATTAATACCCAATATGAAGAGGTGTTAAGGCAGGAGATTTTTTCCTATGCAGGGGCACGCGTGATTGTTGCGTGTTTGCAATCAAGATATCTAAAGGGCAGATATGCGGTCGCTGAATCAAAACGGATAGGAAGGTACTTGCATAAAGAGGATGATGTGGTGATTGCCAAGGTTGCGCAAGAACTTGGTTTGACAGTCAGACCAGGCTCCCAAAATGGCAGTTATGAGATTAACTTCATAGATTATTTGAAGGCGGCACCAAAATCCATTGACTACAAACTTGTAAACAAAAAACTCTCAAAAGGAATGGTTTTGCTGAACAGGAACGAACTGATTCGTGTAATAGAAGAAGCAGCGAGGATTAGGATTGAGACAACGCTGCCAACAGATATCTCAATTGTTCCCCCTGAATTGAAAAAGGCTGCTGAAGAGTTGAAGGCGCAACTTCCAAAAGAGGAGGCATTTGGTGGGAAGGTCCTTATGTCTGAGGAAGAATACCCTCCATGCGTGAAGGATTTGTTGAGAAGGCTTAGAAATAGCGAAAATCTGCCGCATACCGCCCGCTGGTATCTCGCAGTGTTCCTTCTGCAATCTGGAATGAAGGCGGAGGATGTTATTGCGCTGTTCAGAACTGCGCCGGATTTCAATGAACACACGACCAGATACCAAGTAGAATATATCGCGCGCAAAGGCTATCGCGTACCTTCGTGCGCGAGCGTTGATTCATATGGTCTTTGCACTGCAGCATGCAATGTAAAAAACCCTTTAAACTATGGCAAGAAACGAGCAGGTGAAATGAGTGGGTGAAGAGGTACAACTTCCTATTGTAGGCGGCGAAGAATCATTCATACGCGGGCTGTTCTGCGCCTATTATGAAAAATGCGATGCCGCTTTCCTAGCCCCGCCGCTTATTGAACAAAGGGAGTTTGGTTTGGGGACATGGAATAAGAAGATTGAGTCGCGGCATATGTGGTTCAAGAGCCCTGCTGAACTGAAAAGCTACCTCGTGCGCAACACACCGTTTTTCATCTCTTACTCAACAGCCTACTACGAATTTCCAGATAGGAGACCAATGCCGAAGAAGAACTGGCTCGGCGCTGATCTCGTGTTTGATTTGGATGCGGATCACCTGCGCAGGGAATGTGTAGAGCATGGGGAGCATGAAGAAGAGTGGGTTTGCGAAAAATGCTTGGAAAATGTAAGGGATGAAACCATTAAGCTCATAGAAGAGTTCCTCATGCCTGACTTCGGTTTTTCTGAGAATGAGATATTGATAAATTTCTCTGGCCAGCGCGGATACCATGTCCACATCAGGACATCAGAGATATTGGGCATGGGCAGCTGGGCGCGCAGAGAGATTGCGGATTATATTGCTGGAGTAGGGCTTGATGCTTCGTCCATCTTTCCGACTATAAACGGCAGGATGACAGGTCCGACTCCAGAATCACAGGGATGGTATGGAAGGATTGCGAGAAGGTTTTTGCAGTTGCTTGAAGCGGAAAAACTTGAGGTTATAGGCGTAGAAAAAAGCCTTGCGCGAAGGTTTGTGAAGAATAAGGAAAAGGTGATTGAAGGAGTAAAGAGAGGAAATTGGGATACTGTGAAGATGACGCAGCAGCAGAAGGGTGAACTTGCGAAGAAGGTTATTGAAAGCGCAGGTGTGCATGTTGAAGGTTTCAAGGAAGCTGGAAGCGAGGTTGATGCGGGAGTCACATTTGACATAAGCAAACTCATCAGGCTTCCCGAGTCGTTGCATGGCGAGACGGGTTTGGCGGCGAGAAGAATATCGGGAGTAAGCGAACTGGCAGGGTTTGATCCGCTTTCAGGTGCAGTTGTATTTGGGGATAAACCAATAAGGGTTAAATGCAGTCGCGTGCCAAAGTTTATAATGAAAGGGGTGGAGTACGGTCCGTTTAATTCTGAAGAGGTGGAACTGCCAGAGCATGCAGCAGTTTACTTGATATGTAAGAGAAAGGCAACCCTGTGGAGGTGAGCAAATGGAGGAACTAACTTACGAACAGCTCAGAGAAGTGCAGAAGAAGGAGCGCAGCACTGCGATGCTCTCTGAACTTCCAGAGGACTTTTATGCGAAAGCAGGAAATTTGATTGCAAGATTGAGAGCGCAGATGAATGCTGAGTTCGCATTGGAGAAGGCTCGCGAATATGAAAATGCTGTGAAGGTTTTGCGGGATATTTATTCAATTCGGGAACAGAAGATTCTCCTGCGCGCAATCAGGGCTGCAGGGGAAGCCAACCGCAATGTAGGCGGGTTGGCTGCTGAAGAAAAAGCTGTTTTTGAGAAGGTAAAAGAAGCAGTGGCTGATGGCGAACGGATGTTTGAGTCGGTTGTTGGGATAAGTCCCACAGTGCAAGAAAGCAAGCAGGAAATCGTGGAGGTTGAAAAGGATGCGGTTGCGCTACAACCTGCACCAGACGGAAAAAAGTTGAAAGTAATTGCACAAGTGCCCCAATTCGTAGGTTTCAGCGGCAAGAAGTACGGTCCGTTTGGACCCGGTGAGGTGGTCTTCCTTCCCCTCAAAGAAGGTGAACTCCTTATAAAGAGAAAGCTTGCTATGGAGGCTTAACGCCACCCAGGTATTTCTAGCTCTGGGTTATAGAATAATGTTTGTTTTACATCTGATTTTGTCTCGCATAGTCCGCCATGGTGTTCCACAAACTATCAACCTGTTATACAAATCTTCCATTCAACAACTAGCCGTTTATCAATGAAAAGCTCCAACCTTCAACGTCTAACCAGGTATTCATTATGAATACTCCAGTTCCTATTCTTTTTAATCATGGTGTCGCCTTAAACACCATGATGTGGCAGTGGCTGAAAAAGCTTACGACCACTCTCTTAGAGAAAATTATTCTACAATGCAATCGGCGAAGAAGCCTTTTTAAGGATTTGACGCGAAATACTATGTGCGTCGGTAGGTCGAGTTTTGGCCGTTATCGATTATTAAGGAGTATTTGGAGTTGGTTGAATGAAGTATCCGCAGAATATCACGACATATTGCCCTACGTGCAAGAAACACACGCAGCATAAGGCGAAGCTTTACTCTAAAGGGAAAGCCAGAACAACGGCTTGGGGGCAATTGAAACACGAGAGAAAGCTGAAAGGGTATGTTGGAAAGGTCGCTGGAGAAAAGAGCGTAAAGAAGCAAGGTAAGAGGAACAAAGTTGTATTGGAGTGCACGGTGTGTAAGAAGAAGCACGAGCGCACCGTTGGCACAAGAACGAGAAAGAAGCTTGAATTGAAGAGCTGAGGTGTTTTAATGGCAAGGTTCCTTAGGGTCAAATGCGAGTGTGGAAGTGAACAGAATATTTTTGGAAATGCGAGCATGGAAGTAAAATGCATGCAGTGCAAGAAAACGCTGGCTGTTCCGACCGGAGGGCGTGTTAAGGTACTCGGCAAGGTTCTAAAGGTCCTGTAGGTGTGCGAATGGCTACAAGCGGCGGAGCAGCGCAAGAGAAGCGTGGCGACATACCAGAATTGGACAGTTTGGTTATTGCCACCGTAAAAAAGATTATGCCATATGGTGCATTTTGCACACTAGACGAATATGGAAACAGGGAGGCATTCATCCACATTGGTGAGGTTGCCTCGCGATGGGTAAAAAATATCCATGAATTCCTCAAAGATGGGCAAAAGATAGTTGCGCGCGTTTACAGGGTCGTACCTGAAAAAGACCAGATTGACCTATCCTTAAGGAGGGTAACGGAAGCAGACAAGAAACTGAAAATGGAGGAGTACAGAAGAGAGAAGCGCGGAGCAAAGCTATTTGAGCTATGCGCAAGGAAGGCGAAAATAGATACTAAAGAGGCATGGGAAACCGTCGGTGCAGAACTGTTAAAACGGTACGGCAACATATATTCTGCGCTTGAGGAGATATCGTTTAACGAGGAGAAAGCATTCAAGGGCTTAAGCCTCTCACCAGAATGGAAAAGGGCTCTGCTTGAAGTCGCCAAAGCAAATATCCACAAGCCGGAGGTCACAATAACCGAAGTAGTCGTTGTTAAGAGTTTTGCTTCTGATGCAATAGAACATATCAAGGATGCGTTCCTCAGCGTAATGGGAGAAAAAACAGAGGATGTGAAGGTAGATGTGCATTACATTGGCGCTCCGAGATATCGTTTGAGCGTAAAGGCAAGGGAGTATAAGACTGCGGAGAAGGTGCTTGGAGAAGCAAACGCAAAAATCATAGGGAGGCTAAAGGGCATTGGAACGGTTGAATTTGAGCGCCAAGAGGCGATGTAGGTGAAGAAAATCCGCAAGTGCGCCAGCTGTGGATTATATACCCTTGCGGAAAAATGCAATAAATGCGGTGGAGAAACAAAAACCGCACACCCGCCCAAGTTCTCGCCTGAAGATAAATGGGCGGAATATCGCAGGAGATGCAAATTTCCTGAAAATAAATGAAGGATGGTGGTACTGATGAAAGAAACATTCATTCTGGCGAAAAAGGTCAAACTTAAGAACCCTGTGCTCGTTGAGGGTTTACCGGGCATCGGGCTTGTAGGCAAACTGGCTGCTGAACACATGATTAAGGAATTGAAAGCGGAGAAGTTTGCTGAACTCTATTCACCGCATTTCCCGCACCAGGTACTTATGCTGAGAAAAGGCATAATGCGCATGCTGAAGAACAAATTTTACTATATTAAGGGAAAGAAGCAGGATATCGTTGTGCTAGTGGGTGATGTGCAGGCTGTCACCCCAGAATCACAGTTTGAGGTATGTGGGGATATATTGGATTTCTTTGAAAAGCTCGGAGGAAAAACGATTTACACGCTTGGAGGATATGGTGTTGGGAGGGTTGTTGAAAAGCCTCGCGTATTTGGTTCTGCAACGCATATGCCGTTAGTAAAGGAGTTGGAGAAGTATGGCGTTGTCTTTGGGGAGGCGAGAGGATCAATAATAGGCGCTGCAGGGCTGCTGCTCGGTTTGGGCAAGCTGCGCGGTATGCATGGAGCATGCCTGATGGGGGAAACGCATGGGGGATATGTTGATGCAAAAAGCGCGCAAGCAGTTCTTGAAGTGCTCGCAAAAATCCTTGATATCAAAGTAGATATGACAAAATTGGAGGAACGCGCAAAGGAAAGTGAGAAGTTCATGAAACGCATCACAAAAGAGACGGAAAAACAGAAGCAACTGCAGGAAGGCGCAATTGCGGGAAAAGAAATTTCATATATACGCTAGCAATAATTTGTTAATGTGCGGCTGTAGTCTAGCCTGGTAGGACCTGGGCTTCCCAAGCCCGTAACCCGGGTTCAAAAGACAAACCCCTTTTAAGACAAAAGGGGTTTTTCCTTGATTCCCCAAAAACATCAGGAAACGCCGTTGTAAGCCAAAAGGGGTTTTCCTTGATTTCCCGTCTGAAAATCCCGGCAGCCGCACTCTTCTTTACTTTTGGAGGAGTTTTATGGACCACCTAAACGTCGCATTGGTCGGAGACAAGAACATTGGCAAGGAGATTGCAAAGAAAGGCACGCAGAGCGATTTTACGATATATCATTTGAAGAGTGGCGAAAGAATCGTATCCATCCTTGAGCCAACCCTTTATCCGGAAAAACTGCAACCGCTCCTCTACTGCATAAACATGGCAAAGTTTGTCGTGCTTGTTGTTGATAGCATAGATAGGTTTTTCGGTGAAACAGTTGTTGCGCTAGATTTGGCACGCAAAAGAAACGGTATTGTTGTGCTCGGTGATGGGGTTGATGAGGCACAGGTAAAAGGCTTCCTTAAAGGCACTGCACTTGAAGGGTACGAGTTCATCGGAAAGGATGCTGTGCTTCTCAGGGAAAAGCTGCTTGCCGTTCAAACAGCATACAATGAAGGTAAAACAAAAGTACCAATAGACCATTCATTCCTAGTTAAAAGCGTCGGTCCTGTGGTTTTGGGAGTTGTGGAGCGTGGCACAGTGAAAAAACATCAGGAACTTGAACTCTATCCAAAAAAGAAGCATATTATTGCAAGGAGCCTGCAGGTGCAGGATGAAGACGTGGAAGAAGCAGGGTGCGGAAGCAGGGTGGGAATCGCAGTTAAAGGCGCTGAAGTGGAAGAGTTGGAAAGAGGCAACGTGCTGGCTCAACCCGGCTCTTTGAAATCAGCGAAAGAGTTCAAGACCAAGGCAAAAGCATCAAGGGTTTCTGCAGGAATCTCGCCTGGTTTCTATTCGTTTTCGCTTGGTATGCAGTATGAAACAGTATCTGTTGAAGGCGAAATTCGGGCGGGGGAGGAAAGCGAATTAGTTATTAAAAGCGAGCGCGAGATAGTGTTTGAGCCGGGGGAGAACGCCCTCCTGTGCAAGCCCGAAGCGAAAGCAAGGGTGGTTGCTGCCTTGGAGGTAATAGGGTGAAATGGACTACTGCGCTGATTACAATCCTGCTTTTCTCATCCATCTGTTTCAGCAGCAGCGCATCAATGCTCGTTCCAGCGGTTGTTTCTGATGGAGAAGGCCAAATGATAAGGCTGCAGGTAGAAATCAGGAATGGTACGGGATTGATTTATACCACAACGTCCCCGCTTGTTGGAATAGATACGCAAACATCAGAAAGAACTGCTGTTTCCGTCGGAATTGCGCGCGCTGGAGGAGATATAAGAGATTATGATGCGTTTCTTACGATGGATGCGGGAGAAGCCAAACAGGTGGATGGACCCAGTGCGGGCGCAGCCATGGCGCTCCTTGCGAGTTCTGCGCTTACAGGGAAAAGGATTCGCAGGGACTTCACAATAACTGGCACGATTGATGAACGTGGCAATATCGGTCCTGTCGGTGGCGTTTCAAGCAAGGTTGAGGCGGCATCAAAAAACAACATAACGATTATTGCAGTGCCGTCTACAAACGATGTGTTTGAAAAGATAATGCTCGGTGCGCTTAGAGGGAAGTTCAACATAACGATTATAGAAGTATCCCAAATAGAAGAGGCTGAGCGAATTGCGTTCTCTCAGGAAGGAACACTGCCCGAGATTACGCCACCCAGACCACCTTCAAAAATCAGCGGGCTGAAACCATACAATTATTCCTGCAATGGATGCAACTTGGATGTGTTTGCAGCGGTTGCAGAAAAGGTTTATGAAGATGCAAACAAAACAGTTGAAGACATCTCTTCTGGAAAGCAGAATGGGTATGATGACGTTATCCAGATTCTCAATAATGGGGTTGCGGATAGCGGGGAGATGCTTAAGAACGGGTATTACTACACTGCAGCGAATAATGCTTTTCTGACGCTCGTTGACGCGCGCGTGCTTCAAGGAACGAATATCACAAGGAGAGAACTAGGATTGTTCTTGAGCGAAACCGGGCGTTGCATTGATTCCCTAAAAAGGCCGACGATGACAAAAGAGAATATGGAATTGGTTGCTGGAGGCGATTTGCGGGCGGTGTGGGCGCGGCAGAAACTGGTGAAGGTTCGTGAGATGGAGCTCAACATCAGCAATCAAGAAGCGATGTTGTATGTATACCGTGAAGCGCTATACGCCATGGGATGGTGCGACGTTGCAAAAGAGTTATATTCAGCTGCAGAGAGGGTTGGTGGAGAAGGGATTGACGAAGGACTCTTGCGCGGTTTTGCTGAATCAAAGGTTCGCGAGGCGAAGGAGGCATACGCCTCTGCCCCTGGGATAGGCAGCGACGCAGAAACGCATCTGAATGGCGCAGAATACGCGCTAAATTCCTCTTTCTACGTTGCGGCTGTGCTGGATTCCAATTATGTCCTCGGATTCGCAGAAGCAGAAAGATTCAGCGGAATGAGCGAGGCAGAGGTCTTTGGAAGGGCGGAAAGGCTGTCTTCAACGCAAGGAAAAAGGATGTGGCCCGCGTTATTCTATGCGCATTCAAGGTTTTACTGGGATACGCAAGGACCTGCAGGGGTTGGAAGTGTTCTGAGGCTTGGCAGCATGGCGGAAAAAATGGACGAAGATTTGGAGCGCGTGGATTACCTGCTCAGACATCCTGAAAATGCACCGCAACCATCACAGGTTCCGCAGACAAGCGCCAGTGAAGAGGGGAACAGGGTGAATGAAGCGCTCGTCATTCTCGTGATATTATTGAGTGTCTTATTGGTTGTCTCTGCGGTATTGAATATTGTTGTGTTTACAAGCATGAAAAATGCGCTTAAAACAAAGGGGATTACAGAAAGCGCGAAACGAATAATGAGGATGAGAAAGAGGCGCGGATAAAATGCATTCATCCAAGCATATAATTGGCTCAAAAAACAATGAGCTTTCCGGCAAAAAGATATGCTTGTGTATAACCGGGAGCGTTGCGGCTGTGCGTTCGGTAGAACTCGCCCGCGAACTCATGCGCCGCGGGGCTGAAGTATTCTGCGTGATGAGCGAAGCAGCTTCCCGCCTCATTGGACCTGATTTGATGCACTGGGCCACGGGCAATCCAGTCGTATGCGGACTCACGGGCGAGTGCGAGCATATTTCATTATGTGGTGAAGTTCCTGAGAAAGTGGATGCCGTGCTGATTGCACCCTGCACAGCTAATACTATAGGAAAGATTGCCTGTGGGATAGATGATACGAGCGTGACTACGGTTGCAAGCACTGCGTTGGGTTCAAAAATACCAATAATCGTAGTTCCGGCGATGCACGCGAGCATCTATGCGAACCCATTCGTCGCAGAGAATATTGGGCGGTTGAAGAAAAACGGGATAATCGTTGTTGAGCCCCACATTTCAGATGGAAAGGCGAAGCTTCCGGAAACTGGCGAAATCGTGGATGAATGCGTCCGCGCCACCCGCACGCATGATTTGGAAGGGGCGAAGGTTCTTGTAACTGCAGGTGCTACAAGGGAATTCATAGATGATATACGATTTATCTCAAACCCCGGGACTGGAAGGATGGGGATTGCTATTGCGCGGGAGGCTTGGCTCCGCGGCGCTGATGTGACTGTAGTGGCTGGCCACGTTGAGATACCTATTCCGCGCTACCTCAATGCAGTGTATGTTGAAAGCGTGCACGAGATGTTTAATGAGGTTAAAAAACGGGCGCCTGAAGTAGATATCGTTGTGCTTTCTGCTTCCGCAGGTGACTTCGTAGTAGAAAAAAGGTTTGGGGGAAAAGCCTGCTCGGAAAGAAAGATTTGCTTGGAACTCACGCCTGCACCAAAGATTTCAAACGAGATAAAAAAGTGGAATCCAAAAGCCAAACTCATTTTGTTCAAGGCTGAAAGCGGCGTTGGGGATGCTGAGCTATTACACATCGCGAAGAAAAAGATGGAAGAATGCGCTGCAGACTTGATTGTTGCAAATGATGTAAAAAGAGAAGGCGCTGGATTCGGAAGCGAAACAAACGAGGTGCTTCTTATCCAAAAGGATGGAAGAACCGAAAAGATGCGGGCGCTGAAAACGGAGATAGCAAAAAAAGCGATTGAATATGTTTTAGTGGGTCTTCATGGATTCGCGGTAGGCAGATAACTTCTTAGCGTATTCTGCATTTTGCAATGCAAGGATTTCTATCGCGAGGAGAGCGGCGTTTTTTGCGTTGTCTATGCCAACTGTTGCGACTGGTATTCCGCTGGGCATTTGCATCATTGAGAGAAGTGCGTCCAAACCATCCAACTTAACATCAATAGGAACGCCGATTACGGGCTTGGTTGTCTTTGATGCAATTACCCCGGGGAGGGCTGCTGAGAGACCCGCGATTCCAATAAAAACTTTAGCGTCAGATTGCCCCACAAGCTTTTCCAGCTTTTCTGGAGTTCTATGCGCGCTGGCGACTTCAATTGAATTAGAAACACCAAACTCGCGGAGAAGTGCGGATGCTGCTTCAGCATGCTTTCTGTCGGATTCGCTCCCGACAACGATTAATACGTCAGGCATTGGCTCACCCCTTGAAAACGAATTTTTTGCCAGCGATTCTTTCATAAGCTTCTATATACTTCTTTGATGTTTCTTCTATTACATGTATTGGTAGATTGGGAGGAGGTGGACATTTGTTCCACCCTATTGATTCAAGATAGTCGCGCACGAATTGTTTGTCAAACGACTTCTGTGGTTTTCCGGGTTCCCATTCGCTTTCTGGCCAGAAACGTGATGAGTCTGGCGTGAGCAATTCATCTATGAGTATGATTTCGCCGTTGAGCTGCCCGAATTCAAACTTCGTGTCCGCAATAATTATCCCCCTCTTTCTGGCGTATTCCGCGGCAAATTCGTAAATTCTCAGGCTTTTCTCCTCCAACTCGCGCGCAACATCTGCGCCAAATTTCTCGGCAAGCTTCTGCGCGCTTATTTCAACATCATGCACCCCAACATCTTCCTTTGTAGTTGGGGTGAATATCGGTTCTGGTAATTTGCTGCCCTCCTTCAAACCAGCAGGCAACTCAACCCCACATATCCTGCCTGTTTTCATGTAAGACTTCCAACCGGAACCTGCAAGATAACCCCGCACTATGCATTCCGCCTTTATTGGTTGTGTCTTTTTTACGAGCATTGAGCGGTATTTGAGCTCGCCTGAAAGCGCGCCTATTTCTTCACTTAACTCCGAAATGTCCGTTGAAACCATGTGGTTGTTTATTATGTTTTTCGTGATGTTGAACCAGAACGCGCTCATCTGTGTCAGCACGGCGCCTTTGTATGGTATTCCCTCATTGAACACAACATCAAACACGGAAAGGCGGTCTGTTGAAATTATTAGAAGCCCGTCCCCTAATTCATATATGTCGCGCACCTTCCCGCGCGAGTAAAGTTTGAGAGGAAGCCTCGTTTGAGTTATTGTTTCCATTGGATTACCTAGTTAGTAATAAGCACCGAGGAAAAAGGCGATTAAGCCGAAAACCATTCCGAGAAGTGACAGTTTGCGAGCCTGCTCAAGAAATTCTTTTGAGTTGCTTAATGCGCGTGCAGCGATGTAGATTAATATCGCATCGCAGATTATGGCAGGAATCAGGTAATTCAGGTCGTTTTTATATTCGGATATTGTGAGGAATGGAAGCAGGCTCATCAATGCAGCAAGAACATACAACATTGATGCGTAGACGAGGGTTATGCGGGTTCCGATTAACATTGGAAGCGTAAGCGCACCGGGGCGAAGTTGATCCCCCTCAATATCGCGCACTGTTCCCATTACCTCGCGCCCAAGCCCTGTGACAAACGCAATCAACGCGAGCGTAGCGACTGAAGGCGAAAGGGATGTGAATACCGCCATATTTCCAAAAATAAATGGTATCGCCATTGTAAAAGCAACGTAAGTGTTCCCCACAAGTGCAACGTCTTTGAGTTTGTAGCTGTACAGGAATGCAAGTACGCCGAATATTAAGGATATCAAGAAACATGTTGGGTTTATGAACCAAGCTGCACCCACGCCGACCAGGAAGCCCCCAACGGAGATGGCGAGCGCCTCTTGCGTGGTGATTTCTCCCGAAACAAGCGGCCTGTCCATCCTTCCGTTCTTCCTATCTGTTTCAACATCAAAAAAATCGTTTATTGCAAATGCAGAGATTTCTATGAAGAATGGTGGAATGAACGTTAAAATGGCGAATAAAAGTGAAGGAAAACTTCCCAGCACTATAAATTCACCAATTAGCACGGCAGCGCACAGCATTAGCGCATGCTCAATCCGTGTCAATCGCGCGAAAGATTCTAAATTCACAACCACCGACCTGTTTTAATGAAGCATGAGGATATTATTAAACTTTCCATTATCTTATTAAACTACATGTGCATAACTAAAGTTTATGTTTGCAATGGAGGGAGCATAAATGCCTGATGGAGGAAAAAAGGAGTTTTTGAAAGAGGAGATAAAACATATAGATATTACGTCGTTTGATTCCACTCCAATAATAGAAGCAATGGAGAAGATGTCTTTCACGGCAAGAGCCTTGGGGAGGGCTTCAAAGATTTATGATAAGATGATTTCGGACAAGGACTGCACGATTTTCCTTGCGCTTGCTGGAAGCACAAGCGCAGGTGGCTGCATGCAACTCTATGCAGACCTTGTAAAATATAACATGGTGGATGCAGTAATCGCAACGGGAGCAAGCATTGTGGATATGGACTTTTTTGAAGCACTTGGATTCAAGCACTATTGCGGAACGCCCGATGTTGATGATGCGCTCCTCAGAAAAAATTATATTGATAGGATATATGATACGTATATAGATGAGGAACAACTGCAGGTATGCGACCGCACGATTGAGAAGATTGCAAACTCTTTGGAACCAAAGCCTTATTCTTCGCGTGAATTTATCTGGGAGATGGGAAAATACCTGGTAAAGAACGCGAAAAAGAAGGGTTCACTCGTGCAAACTGCTTATGAGCAAGGTGTGCCAATCTTCTGCCCCGCGTTCTCTGATTCAAGCGCAGGGTTTGGTCTTGTTTTGCACCAATGGAAAAACCCAGATAAACATGTATCCATAGATTCTGTGAAAGACTTCCGCGAACTCACAATGATAAAGATGGCTGCCCCGACCTCGGGATTGCTAATGATAGGTGGAGGTGTGCCAAAGAACTTCATCCAAGACACAGTTGTCTGCGCGGAGGTTTTGGGTAAAAATGTGCCCATGCATAAATACGCTATCCAGATTACAGTCGCAGATGTGCGGGACGGCGCGTGCTCCAGCTCAACGTTGAAAGAAGCAAGCTCGTGGGGAAAGGTTGATACAGGATATGAACAGATGGTTTACGCCGAAGCAACCTCCGTGCTTCCATTGCTCGCGAGCTATGCATATCACCGCGGAAATTGGAAGAACCGCCCAAGGCGCCGCTACGCGGACATGTTTATGAAGTGAATTTATGAAACTGCTTCACGCCCTCCCCCCGTTCAATTTCTGCGGGATTGAGTCAATGGATTTTGGCCAGTGCAAGGCAGTTGTGCTGCCTGTGCCATACGATTCTACGACCTCGTATAATCCAGGTACAAGAAACGGACCGCATGCAATAATACAGGCATCCAGAAACATGGAGTTATATGATGAAGAGCTTGGTTTTACACCTGCAGAGATGGGCATCTTCACACTAGAAGAACTTGAGCCATCTATGAAATCACCAGAGGATACGATTGCGAGGGTTGAAGAAGCAGTGGCAGAAATCCTTGAGAGCGGGAAGTTCCCAGTAGTATTCGGTGGGGAACATTCCATTTCACTTGGCGCAGTCCGCGCAGTAAATGAACATTTTGAGGATGTTTCTGTGCTTCATCTGGATGCGCATGCGGACTGCCGCGATGAATATGAAGGAACAAAATACAGCCATGCGTGCGTTGCGCGCAGGTTCAGTGAGATATGCCCCGTTGTGCAACTCGGCATACGCTCGCTGAGCGCTGGTGAAGCAGATTTCCTCAAGAAATCCGGCGCGGTTAAGACGTTTTTCATGCACGAATTGAGAAAGGAAGGATTTGAGCAAACCATTGACAACGCCATCTCATCCCTTTCTGACAGGGTTTATATTTCATTTGATATTGACGCGATGGACCCGTCTGCTGTTCCCGCCACGGGAACACCGGAACCGGGTGGCTTTCTTTGGAATGAAGCCCTCCAAGTGCTCAGAAAGGTTTGTGAGCAAAAGGAGGTTATCGGTTTTGACCTAGTTGAACTTTCACCCATCCCAGGCATGTCGGCGAGCGATTTCCTGGCTGCGAAATTGGCGTACAAGTTCATTGGATATAAATTTAAGCAGAGTGAGTGAAAGGTAAGCGCGAGTAAAACGCGCTAAAACGAGTTCTTGCGGGTCGGCGAGCGATTTCCTGGCTGCGAAATTGGCGTACAAGTTCATTGGATATAAATTTAAGCAGAGTGAGTGAAAGGTAAGCGTGGATATAGAAAGAGAGTATAGGGAAGCAGTCAAATATGCTGAGAAGAACCTCGCTTCGGCAGCTCTTTTTGCATTCAATTCAAACGTGGATTTCATATGTAGAATAAACTCTGGGTTTAAAGCGGAGGGCTTCCCGCAGGAGTTAATGCCTCTGGTTGAAAGCATCAAGCGGGGTGAGGCGCGCGAGTTCAAAATCACAAAGCACGCAGCTGAGTGGATTGCGGAATCGTTCAGTTGGAGAGAAAAGAGGATTGGAGGACAGGCAGGAATAATGGCGAATGCAGCCGCTGCACTCGGTGTTAAGTCGTTTGCTTATGCTGCTGCGCTGTCGGAAGAACAGGAAAAACTTTTTTCAAAAAAGGTCGTTGTTTTTGGAGGGGCGAAAGGCTCCCCTTCCCGCCATTTCATTTTTGAATTTAAGAAAGGAACTGTGTTTGGTGGTGCGGCGATACCATCAAGCAACAGGGTAATTGCGTCATACGATCCAGCAAATTTCAAACTGAAAATCTCCAAGAAATTTGCACTGGAAAGTGCCCGTATCGCTCCTTTTGTGGAATGCGCTGTGATAAGCGGGTTCCATAACTTGGATGACAGGATTGCAGCGGATAGGATTGCAACGACGGCAAGATTTGTGCAGGAATGGAGAAATAGGAACCCGTCAATTCGGGTGCATCTGGAGCTCGGGGATTTTGCGAATAAAAGGGTTTTGCGAAAAACGCTTGATACGCTTTTACCATGTATAAACTCAGTTGGAATGAATGAAATGGAAGCGGAAGATGTGATTGTAGCGATGGGGATGCACGAGAGCGAAATGGAGGAATTGGCAGACGAGGTTGTTGTGCATGAAGCGCGTGGCTCAATGATTTATGGAAAGAATAAAAGAGCATCAATTGTAAAAGCTGCTTTGTTTGGGCATGCGCTTGCTGCATTTAAAGCCGAGAATGGAAAGGATGCTTCAATTGCGGCACTGAAAAAATTCGTTGAAAATAGACATGAGTTCTTTGAGTTCAGGGGAGTGCCTGCAATAAAGGTTGAACCGCGGTTTACGGTTGGGTTAGGAGATACGTTTGCTGCGGGATTTGTGTTGGTAAAATAGATGCGGCCGCCGGGATTTTCAGACGGGAAATCAAGGAAAACCCCTTTTGTCTTACAACGGCGTTTCCTGATGTTTTTGGGGAAATCAAGGAAAAACCCCTTTTGTCTTAAAAGGGGTTTGTCTTTTGAACCCGGGCTATAGGCTTGCCTCTTTTTCTTCGCCGGAAGGGCGAGATAACCGACGCTTTTCTTTTGCGAGAAAAAGCGTCGTTGGAGGGCCTAAGTCCTACCAGGCTAGACTACGGCCGCAAAGTGAATGTGGAGGATATGCGATCGCCGGGATTTCCAGCCCTTTTTGGTGCAACCTTAGAGGCACCCGAAAAAGGTGCATTTGAACCCGGGCCACTGCCTTTCTGCTTTCTTTTCCATTGACCTTTTCTTTCTGGAAGAAAAGGACCATTGGCAAGGCAGAGTCCTACCAGGCTAGACTACGATCGCATTATCCCATGAATGTATGCCGTGGGCAGGATTTGAACCTGCGACCCTTCGGTATCGAAACCGGGCGGTTTCGGTGCATCTACAGCCAGGGTACTTCAGCTTCATTACCACGCACCGGATGAACAGGTGTGTGGTTCGAATGCTCTCCCAGCTGAGCTACCACGGCACAAGATGTTTATTTTACTGCTTTGCTTTTAAATAGTTTATCAAATTTGCTAAATTCGATAACTGTACTAATATGGTTTGGAGGGCAAAGGCTTTTAAACAAGTTCGCTTTACAGGAATATGCGGCCAAACATGCCAGCGGTGATTAAATGAGTTTTAGGCTTTCTAGGTTGTATGGGATGGATATATACAGCGATGCTGGGAAGTATCTTGGAAGAGTACAGGATCTAATCCTTGATCTTGAAAAAGGCGAGGTTCTCAGGATAACGCTTGAGCCTCTGCAAGCCGTAACGCGGGAAGATGCGAAGAGAATCCTGAGGGAAAAAAGCATACTTTACAAAAACGTGAAAAGCGTTGAAGATGTAATAATGGTGAGCGGAAAACCAGGAGGGATGGTTGCACCAACCGGAAAAACCGGGGGAGAGCAGGAAGCAGAGGAGTTCGCCTCCTTTTCAACCCCTGGCTTCTTCAGCAGAGGGTAGATTCATTCCGCCTTTGTGGGCCTCCCGCCCCTCTTCTTTTGTTTTTCTTTCTTTGCAAGGGCAAATAGCAGCGTCAAGTCTTCTTCTCCACTGCCCCTGTTAACCCACTCTTGCACATATGCGGCAAAGTTTTTAATCGGTGATGAAAACCTGTCGGTAAATTCGTATGCGCCATCCTCGTGTTTAAGCAGACCAACCTGTACTCCATAATCCAGATATCGCTTCCATGTTGCGGTGGGAAGGTGAGGAGGACATTCGCTGAGCCTAAGCTTTCCCTTTCTTTTCACTTCCATTAAAGCGCTCGCGAATCTGTAAGCCTGTGTTTCATTTTCAAAAAACACGCGCGCGATGTCTTTCACGCTTGGGGTCTTCACCTTCTCTTTAAAAGGTGCGGTCTCCCATTCCCAGTATTTGAGGTTCAATCCAATCACCCAATCCATTTATGTATCAGTATGTCGTCAACATATCTGCCCTTGTAAACGAATTTCTTTGGGCATCTGCCATGTTCCTTAAAACCCATCTTTTTGTAAAGCCTGCGGGCGCGCGCGTTGTTTGACATTCCCAGTATTTGAGGTTCAATCCAATCACCCAATCCATTTATGCATCAGTATGTCGTCAACATATCTGCCCTTGTAAACGAATTTCTTTGGGCATCTGCCATGTTCCTTAAAACCCATCTTTTTGTAAAGCCTGCGGGCGCGCGCGTTGTTTGAAAATACCTCCAGTATAATGAGTTTCAAGCCCAAGCGCTCTTTAGCCTGCACAATAGCGCGCCTCATCAGTTCCGTTCCAATGCCCTTGCCCCTGAATTCCTTTGCCACGGATATGCTAAGTAGCCCTACATGCTTTGAACGAAAACTGGATTCTCTTTCAATGCCGCATGAACCAGCGATTCTGCCATCGCATTCCGCAACAACCATAGCCAAATCCTTTTTCCTAATCTTTTTCAATTGTGCATCAAGCCATTTCTTCTCCTTCGCTTTCGTTTGCCTTCCAGTTGAGATGTATGTATCCTCGTCAGCCAGAGTATTAATGAAGTGTAGCATACCATTCAAATCCGACTGCTTTAAGCCCCTGTATGTAATTTCCATTTCGCTACCTCCCAACAATGTGGACGATATCGCCGTCCTGAAGCACGTGATCAATCCCAACCTTTTGTCCGGGGAACTTCGCTGATTTTCCCCAAACAAATGCGTGCCTGAAGCATGCGCGCAGGCTGCGGTGAATCCTGTCGCATACATCTCCGACTGTGCTCCCCTCGCGCAGTATCATCGGTTCCTTTAAATCAGCCTCGCCGAATCGCGGCTTCATATATAGGCGTATGAGTCGCAGGCTTGAATAAATCGCTTCCTTCAACTGCTCCAGATTAACGCATTTATCTGCGGAGATTTCTATTGCTGGCATCCCCAAACCCGCCTTTACCTCCTCTACAAATCCCCTATCAACCAAATCGCATTTGTTCAATACGACAAGCGCAGGGATATAACGCCTATTTCCCACCACGACATCTATAAACTGCTCGTCGTCTATATCTTCGCGTATTACAACGTCTGCGTTGTATATTCCATATACGCCGAGAATCTTCTCAATGCCTTTTTCTGATATCTTCGTTAGCTTTACTGTGGAACTGACCGTCACCCCACCACGCTGCTTTTGCGTTATAACTACATCAGGAGGGCGCTGGTTGGGCCTTATCCCCATCGCTTCAAGCTCTTTCATTATCACATCAAGCTGCGTCTTCGCTTGAAATACATCCAATATTATGAGCAATAAATCGCAGTTTCGCGCAACGGAGAGAACCTCCCTTCCTCGCCCCCTTCCCTGCGCTGCGCCTGCGATAATACCCGGCACGTCAAGCAACTGTATCCTTGCGCCCTTGTAGTTCAACACGCCTGGAACAACGGATAAGGTTGTAAATTCATATGGGGCGACCTCACTTTGCGCGTTTGTCAACTGGTTCAGCAATGTTGATTTCCCAACAGAAGGAAAGCCGACGAACACAACGGTAGAGTCCCCGCTCTTCTTTATGTCAAAGCCCCCGCTGCTGCCTGTCCCCTTTGGCTTCATCAATTCGCGCCGCAATTTTGCTATCTTTGCCTTAAGCTCGCCGATATGGCTCTCAGTCGCCTTGTTGTATTTCGTGTTTCTCAATTCGTTTTCAAGTTGGGCTATCCTCTCTTGAATGCTCACCATCAATATCACTATTACCAGGCACAGAAGAAATATATAAAGTTTCCATAAGTTTGAAAATCTACGTTATCTGGTATCTTCTGGAAGTAAAAGAATGACAAGAAAAGGAATGATAGTGATTGCTACAAAAAGCGCTTCATTAACAAGAAAGATAATCCATTTGCCAAAAAACAAGTCCCTGAACAAATAGATGAAAAGAAAGCCTGCTACACCACTCAATGCCCTTGATGCGACTGTCCTTCCGGCTTTCTCTTTCGCTGAAGCGATTGTTCCGCTGCCACTGCCAAGTAGCTCATATATTTTTGATGCTTCCTTAATTAGGTGGAGCAGAACTGCAAACGCAGTGATCACCGCACCAAAAGACAAACTTACGAATGCTTGAACAAAAACCCCCAGAGTAAAAAGCAATCCTACAACTATCGTTAACAGCGAATAAGCGAGATTTTTCAGGAGCCCCATATACTACTTACTCAAGTATCATTGCAAGAATGCCGGCAAGCCCGCAACCCATGAAAAGCGTCGCGTCTATGCCATTCACGTACAGTGTGGTGGCAAGCATCAACAGGCTCACGCCACCCCAGAACGGCATCCTGTCCAAGGCGTGCCTTACCTCAGCAGCTTTTTGCACTGCCTTCTCTTCAAAGGTTTGTATTGTGACCTTCTCAGCTTCAATGGTGCGTTCTAAACTAGGGGCAATCCTCTGGTCGCTTTTCTTCTCACGCGCTACCTTCGCCTTGCGTTGTTTTGCCATATTTTCACCAATTCCACCACTTGTTATTTCAACTTATGTGAACTACTCCCAACTTTTGCAGGGAGCTTCCTGCTTCAACGACAGAGTTTGCTCCATCTCCACAGGCGTTGATTCCCGCAGTTCCTGCGGTAATTTCTCCAAACCTAACTTAATAATATTTACTGCAGCATTGTAGTCCCTGTCAATTTCAAGTCCACAGCAGGGACAGCAGTGCATCCTCGTTGAAAGGCTTTTCTTGACCTCCATTCCACATCCGCTGCACTTCTGCGTAGTTCCCTTCGCTTCTACTCTAACAACTGTCTTACCAGCTCTCTCAGCCTTGTAAGACAGCATCTGCAAAAACCTTGACCAAGAGGAGTCCACTATGTTGCGGGCATTGAAACTAATTCCAATCAAGCCTTTGATATTCAAGT
>Ga0078972_1000293_pt1 | contig 88208 bp, 96 predicted proteins | sample YelNatPaOPGAMG01_FD_67568 | JGI IMG/M metagenome (GOLD analysis project Ga0078972, IMG submission 67568) | Hot spring thermophilic microbial communities from Obsidian Pool, Yellowstone National Park, USA - OP-RAMG-01 (SPADES assembly) (version 2) | ecosystem: Environmental > Aquatic > Thermal... | reverse complement strand
TCTAATAAATCATTGATCGTTCCAGCTAGGATAATAATGCCTTTCAACTTATCCGTCCTTTCTGCTATCCTTGGAGCTAACATACCCCCTAAACTATGCCCAAGGAGAAATATCCTATCCTTGTCTATTTCTTTTCTCTGGTAGAGTAATTCTATAGCACTAATGGCATCCTCTATAGTCTCTTCATTTACAGTAAAACCTTCGACTAAAGCTTTTTCTCCATAGTATCTGGTCCTCTTTTCGTACCTTAAAACAGCTATCCCTTTAGAAGCCAGTCCAAGTGCTAGATCTTTGAAAGGTTTATTGGGTCCTACAGTCTCATCCCTGTCTTGAGGACCAGAACCATGAACCAGAACTACTGCAGGGCAGGTTTTTTCACTCCTGGGTAACGTCAAGGTAGCTGGCAACTTCCAGCCGTTAGATTCAACGGTAACTTCTATCTCCGTATAACTATCCTGGGTTACATATGGGGGTATCTTATAAGTAGCCTTAAATTGTGGCTGTAAGAAGTATAGGCCGGCAATCTTAGATTCAAGGTCTAGCGCTATCTGTATCCCAAGAGTGCCAAGTTCAAAGTCACAGGTCAGAATAGATACCTTATATCCCTGAATTTCGGTAATTTTTATATCGATGATACCATTAAATTTACCTAGGGTAGAGAGAATACCTTTCCATATGGATTCTAACGTTTCTTTAGGAATAGCCTGAGCTAGCTCTTTGGTAAATGAATTACTTGCTCTGGCAAAGTCTCCTTTGGCTAAAAGACTTACGAAGCTCCTACCAATATCCTCTATGGTAAGCTCATCTGAGTAAGTAATACCATACAGCATAAATATCGAAATAGCCAGAAAAATAACAATAAAGGACTTCATAGAATACCTCCTCTTTAAATTCCTTATCTTCTGACCGCTATACTCCATGAATCATACCACTGCATAAAGTCATTGTAAAGTTTGCTATATTCTCTACGCAGGAGGTCATAGAGTCTTGCATTCTCTATAGCTATGGCAGCAGAACTTGCTAAAGCGGTAAGAAATTCAACTTCACTCTTCGTGAAAGTATGGGGCTTATCTGTATATACCCTCATAACACCTATTATCCTATCCTTAAGTTGCAGAGGAACACAGAGTACAGACTTTATCCCTTCTTTTTTGGCTTCTTCTGGATATTGGAATCTTGGATCAGCTGTAGCATCTTTGATTTTAACTACATTGCCCTTTAGAACTTCTGCATCGATAAGACTCTTATCTATCTCTACTGCACCTTTCTTTAGATAATCTTCACTCAGACCATAGGCTGATGCTATTCTGAGAGTCTTCTTGTCCTCATTTATGAGCCTTATAGAACATGCTTTTACCCCCATAGTTTTGGTAGTATTTTCTGTGATCAGTCTCAAGACCTCATCTAAATCCAGGGTAGAAGTGATGGTTCTGGTTATTTGATACAGGGTATTGTAATACTGTACCTTTCCCTTTCTCATCATTATCACCCCCTTTCTGGCAATGATTTTTAGATAAATATATCACAGACTCTGTATCAAGTCTATATATATGGTTCCCTGATTTTTCTTCTCCTCTTTTAATTCTACCAGGTACATCTGGATTAACTCTAGGGGAGGCTCAGGCGTGATACCTTTGTCTCCACCGAAGACCTCTAAACCCGATAAATCCACCTCTAGATATCTCCATCCTTCCCAGTCTATTCCTTTTGTGGCAGAGGTAAAATTTCCTACCCATAATCTTCCATAGCTATCTCTAAATAATCCTCTTAACCAGTGGCCACTGTTGTCCCCATACACATACAGGCTGATCTTTCTACTTTCTTTTGGTATCGGGATATTGAGGTTTATATATACAAAACTGGGAGCTCCTTTTGTTAGAGAATAGTCCAACCTCAGTGACCTTTTACCGCTTATATATTGAGAATCAGAGATAGATGCCTTTGTCTGGTTAAAGTCAAAGCCACTTCCAGAGATAGAGACTAAGAAGTTGTTTTCAAAGTCCTCCAGTATTTTGGATAACCTTTGTACCGGAACAATGGTGACTTCGGATTCTGCCCTCAGTCCGTTGAGTTCGGCGATTACTTTTCCACTGCTGGAATTACTGGCATAAAAAGTTCCATCGGCTGTGATTGTTCCATTTAGTCCCTCTAACTTCCACATAACTTTCTTTTGATCAAAGGAAAATGTATTCCCGTATATATCCTGCAGGAGCAATTTGAAACTGTAAGTATCTCCCTCTTTTATGATTAGTCTCCTGGGGTGTAAGGAGAGCAATCTGGCTTCTCCTGAAAGTACAGATGTTTTTACAATGATCGCATTGGCTATTGCCCTTTCTCTCCCATCTGAAGGGGTATTCATTGTATTATCATTAATTACTATTTGACTGGAGCCACCACCATCTAGTGTTAAAGCATCTCTCATACCGATGGTTTTTAGATAATTTGCTAACTCCGAGTAGGTCATACCAGCACTCTGAGGATTTCTTCCGTCAATAATCAAGAAATAGACTTTATTATTGCTGTCTATTGCTACTGCTGTTATTGGGTTCTTCTTCTCAGTTACTTCCTGAGGAAGGGGCTGTTCGCCGGTAGACCTGAAAACTATGTTACCGTCTTTTAACAGAATTGCCCCTCCGCCTATAGCTTGTAAGATGTCGATGGGAGGATTTAGTCTTGTGACTATTCTCACTTCATCGTCCGTCTTTAGATAGGGAATGTAGGTGAGAGCTCTTCCCCCGAGAGACAGAATACCTCCCTTAGTCGGTATAATAGAGCTACTTGTACCATAATATATATTTCCCACTCTTGCTGTTATCACTCCAGAGGCAGGTAGAGGCTGGGAAAAATTTAGAAGCTCTATATCTATTCCAGCGAAGGCACCATTTGATATTGCTGTACTCTTACCAAATTTATCTGTAAATAGTACTGCCTCGTTACCCCCTCTCGGAGTATTTAAGTTACTTACTGGAATAACTCCATATTTAGTCTCTATATTGATACTGAGGTTAAATAAAGAGATGATAGGTCTACCATCTCTGGTGATAGCAAGGGCTCCTCTGGCAATTGGTAGTTTGACAAGCTCCCCATTAGTCACCATAAAATTTATTATCATCCCTGTATTCGGATCGAAAAAATCTCCATTTATAGCTAGAGTTGCCCTGTTTCTCTTGGCTATAGAACTCAAAACTTCCCTCTGCATAAGAGTATCTTTGGCAAGAGAAGTCTCCAGCTTTATAAAAGGACTTGTAAGGTCTACCTCTACAGTATGAATGATTAAAGGAGGGTTATCCATTCTACAGACAGTATAATTCAACCCTGGAGCTATAAGAATCTGATCAACTAAGCTCTGGGCATAGAGATCGGTATATAAAAATAGTATCAGAATAGCCGATATTATGATAACTCTAAAGAGTCTCACGGGTCTCAGACTATTCCTATATCTTTATAGAATAGAGGATAAGCCTCACATAGAGCTCTAACTCTACTCTTTAGGACCTCTCTATCTTCTTCTTTCCGTAAACATTTAGCTATTATATCTCCTATCTCTCTCATCTCAGATTCTTTCATCCCTCTAGTTGTTACCGCAGGAGTACCTATTCTAATCCCGCTGGAGATTGTGGGTGGCTGTGGATCAAAGGGGATCGCATTCTTATTGACGGTAATGCCAATATCTTCCAATAATCTTTCAGCCTCTTTACCTGTTAAACCAAAGGGCCTTACGTCTACCAGCATAAGATGGTTATCAGTCCCACCCGAGACAAGCCTGAAGCCATTCTCTAACAGAGTCTCAGCTAATACCTTTGCATTCTTTACTATTTGATTTTGATAAACTCTGAATTCTTGAGTCATTGCTTCTTTCAGTGCTACTGCCTTTGCTGCTATAACGTGCATAAGTGGACCTCCCTGGGTTCCCGGGAATATCGCCTTATCTATAACTTTGGCATATTCAGATTTGCAGAGTATGAGGCCACTCCTTGGGCCTCTTAAAGTCTTATGCGTAGTGGTTGTGACAAATTCCGCCCAGGGAACAGGACTGGGATGAATCTCGGCAGCCACAAGTCCAGCGATATGTGCCATATCTACCATTAATAGAGCACTAACCTCTCTGGCTATCTCTGAAAATTTCTCAAAGTCTATAATCCTTGGATAGGCACTGGCTCCTGCTACTATAAGTTTTGGCTTTGTCTCTCTGGCGATATCTCTGACCTGATCATAGTCTATCATCTCTGTCTCTGGGTTAACCCCATAGGAGACAAACTTGAAATACTTTCCCGATATATTGACTGGACTACCATGAGTTAGGTGTCCCCCGTGAGACAGATTCATCCCCAACACAGTATCTCCAGGATTTAGAACGGCAAAATATACAGCCATATTTGCCTGAGAACCTGAGTGGGGTTGAACGTTCGCATGCTCAGCTTTAAATAGAGCCTTAGCCCTGTCAATAGCTAACTGCTCTACCACATCAACCCATTGACACCCCCCATAATACCTTCTTTTTGGATATCCTTCTGCATATTTGTTGGTGAGCAGAGAACCTTGAGCCTCTAATACTGCAAGACTGGTGAAGTTTTCGCTAGCTATCAATTCTAATGTTGTTTCTTCTCTTATTCTTTCGCCCTTTATCGCGTTAAATATCTCTGGATCAACCACCTCTAGATACATCTTAATCCCTCCATTTCTCCTATTTTCTCTATTCTTCTCTGATGTCTTCCACCTAAAAATTGGGTTTCCAGGAATACTCTGACTGCCTCTTTAGCAACCTCGATCCCGATAATTCTTGCCCCTAGGGTAAGCACATTCGCATTGTTATGCTCTCTAGCTAGCCTTACTGAGAGTAACTCGTTGCCAACAGCTGCCCTTATCCCTTTAACTTTATTGGCTGCTATACTCATACCTATCCCCGTTCCGCATATAAGAATCCCTCTATCTACCTCTCCTCTTGCTACACTTAAAGCAACCTCTCTAGCTATATCAGGATAGTCCACTGAATCCTCTGAATGACATCCGAAGTCTTTCACTTCAACATTGAGAGAGGTTATATAGGTCTTTAATTCCTCTTTTAGTCTAAAGCCAGCATGATCACTTCCAATAGCTACTTTCATATTCCCTCCAATCCTTCTCTAATCTTCAATTCCTCTATTATACTCTCTAGCATCCTTTTATCTACAGGTCCTTCCCTTATAATCTCTATAGTACCGCTGGAAACGTTCACCACTGTAGAAGGTCGTCCTAAAAGGACAGGACCAGCATCAAGTATCCCATCTATCCTTTCCCCTATCATCTTTATCACATCTTCTGCACTCCTGGGCTCTTCGCCTCCGGATATATTGGCACTTGTAGCCACAACCGGTACTTTTGCCAGTCTGAGTAACTTCTGACATATGAAAAGGGAAGGGAATCTTACACCCAAGGTATCCCCTTTCCCTATCCATTCAGGGATATTACTCTTTTTCCTCGCAATTATGTTTATTGGCCCAGGGAAAAATTGAAGCATTAGTCTCTTTGTCAAAGGATCAAGCTCAATCATTTCTTCTATACCTTCAAAGGTACCTATATGCAGACTTAGCGGTTTCTCTTCCTTTCTTCCTTTTACCTCATAAATTTTATAGACACTCTCTTTTATAAATGCGTTAGTCCCTAAGCCATAAACCGTCTCTGTAGGGAAGGCTACCAATTTCCCATCTCTTAGAAGCTCTGCAAGAGCCTCTATGTTTTCTTCATCTCTAACTATGAGCACCTTATTCTTTCCTCCCCCATATTACTCTGGATATACCAGCTAGATCCTCCTTTACTTTCATTCTCCTGATATTGTAACCCATAAAGATCTCTTTCACCCTATCTACCTGTTCATCTCCTCCTATTTCGACAGCAAATAATCCACCTTCTACCAGATTTTCAGAGATGAGTCTAGCTATCTCAGGATAGAAGATTAAGCCATCTTCTCCACCCAAAAGTGCTTCTTTTGGCTCATTTTTTACTTCTAGATCCAGAGAATCCCATACGGAACTTGGAAGATAGGGAGGATTTGCAACTATAAGATCAAATTCCTCCTCAAGATAGAGGGATCTAACATCTGCCTTTATAAGCCTGTACCTGTCTGACAGCCCTAACCTCCTGGCGTTTATATCAGCAACCTCTATACTCCTAGAAGATATGTCTACTCCGAGAAATCTCCTGCAGGCATTGTAATAAAGGGTAGAAAGTCCTATTATACCACTTCCACAGAAGAGGTCCAGACCATTTATAAACGGTCCTTCTTGCAGAACTACCTCCACAAGGGTCTCAGTTTCTGGCCTTGGTATTAATACCCCTTCGTCTATGTAAAAGTTAAGGCCAAAGAATTCTTTTTCTTTTTTCAGATATGCATATGGGACCCCAGAAACCCTCTTGATGCTGAGCTCTTTTATCCTTTCTATCTCTTCTGGCGATATCTCTAGATCTTGATGTGCCAAGATATACTCTTTAGGTTTATCTAAGGCTAAAGAGATAATAAGAATAGCTTCAAGATGACTATTTGGAATCTTTCCTCTGAATAAGCTGACAGTTTCTCTATAAACATCTCTCAGGGTCATTTAGCAAGTGATAAATTCTTCAACTGCTCAACCTGATATTCTCTTATAAGGGCATCTATAAGTTCATCCAGATCCCCATCCAGTACATCCTGCAGATTATAGAGGGTCAGCCCTATCCTGTGATCTGTAACCCTGTTCTGGGGGAAGTTGTATGTCCTTATCTTTTCACTGCGCTCACCTGAACCCACCTGACTTCTTCTAAGTTCAGTCTCTTCCTTTTCTCTTTCTCTTTCCTTAATCTCTAAGAGATGAGCCCTAAGTATCTTTAATGCCTTTTCTCTATTCTGATATTGGGATCGTTCGTCCTGACAGGTGACAACTATTCCTGTTGGGATATGAGTAATCCTTACTGCGGTTTCGACCTTATTGACATTCTGTCCACCATGTCCCCCAGCTCTAAATGTATCTATCTTTATATCTTCTGGTTTTATCTCTATCTCCACCTCTGTTGCCTCAGGTAATATTGCAACAGTTGCTGTAGATGTGTGAATCCTGCCACCAGACTCTGTTATCGGTACTCTCTGAACCCTATGGACACCACTTTCAAACTTTAATCTACTATAGGCTCCTTTCCCCTGAATGGAAAGAATGACCTCTTTGTATCCTCCCAAGTCCGTCGGGTTACTGCTCATTATTTCTGCCTTCCAACCCTTACGTTCCACATACCTCAGGTACATCCTCAGAAGGTCTCCAGCAAAGAGTGCAGCCTCTTCTCCCCCTGTCCCTGCTCTTATCTCCATAATAACGTTTCTCTCGTCCCGATAGTCTTTAGGAAGAAGCTTAATCTTTAGCTCCTCTTCTAATCTCTCTTTCTTTTCCTCCAGCTCTTCTATTTCTTCTTCTGCCATAGGTCCAATCTCTGGATCGTCCAGAAGAGACTTTAAATCGTTTATCTCTTTTTCTACTTCTTTATACTCCCTGTATATACTGACAATCTCTCCGAGTTCACTATATGTCTTGGCAAGATTCTGGAATAATTCCTGATCTGCTATCACTTCGGGTTTAGCCAAAGATACTTCTAACTCTATATATTTCTTTTCTATCTCTTCTAACTTATCCCACATATGGAACACCCTCTAGAGTCAATATTGATTTTACAGCTTCTATAGCTACTTCTATCTGATCAGAAGAAGGTTCTCTGGTGGTAAGATATTGGAGAGCCAACCCTGGAGAGATTATAATTTTTGCCAGTTTTGAATCTCTGTATTTGGATGTCAACCGTATCATTTCGTAAGATATTCCTGCCACCAACGGGACCAGCGCTATTCTTGAGAGTATCCTCAAAAGTAAAGTCTGTTTCCCAAGGATAGAAAATACCAGAATACTTACCACCATTACTATGAGGAGAAAACTTGTCCCACATCTTGGATGTAGCCTGCTGTTTTTTATGGCATTATCGACCGTAAGAGGTTCTCCCTTTTCATATGTAAAGATTACTTTGTGCTCAGCCCCATGATACTCAAAGACTCTTCTTATATCCTTTATAAAGGAGAAAGAGTAAAGATAAATAATGAATACCCCAATCCTTACAAGTCCTTCTATTATGTTGACAAGAAAGGCTGATGGGATGCTGTTCTGTATCATCCTGGCTATGAAAGCAGGGAATACTATAAACAGCAGTATACCCAACCCTACTCCCATAACCATAGCCAGAAATATATCCATATTGGAGAGTTTTACGTCCTCTCCACCGTACTCTTCTGCAGAGATATTAAGTGCCTTTATCCCTAATATAAGGCTATCTATCAATACAAAGAACCCTCTTAAGATGGGGATACGTCCTATCTTGCTATTCGCTATACTTCTGGTATTAAACATATGGACCCTTACCCCATTTGAAGGGGTCCTCACCGCCACACTGAAGCTATTTGGACCTCTCATCATTACTCCTTCTATTACTGCCTGTCCTCCGATCTGCATTCTATTTCCTCCTTCTTACTATGTGATGCTCTCTACATCTGGCTTCATAAACGTCTTCTGCACCTATAAGTATAGTTGGATCATCGTAATATGCAGGTTCGCCATTTATGAGTCTTTGGGTCCTGCTTGCAGGCTTACCGCAGACCATACATATTGCCTGAAGCTTGTCAACCCTTTCGGCAACTGCCAGTAGTTTTGGCATAGGCCCAAATGGTTCTCCTCTGAAATCTTGGTCTAATCCTGCCACAATTACTCTTTTTCCGTTATCAGCCAGCATCTGACATACATCTACAATCTCGTCATCGAAGAATTGAGCCTCGTCTATAGCTACTACCTGGACATCCGGTAGAAGGAACTCGATTATCTCTCTAGCTCTTGTTACAGTATAGGCAGACAGCTTATTGCCATCATGAGAGACAACCTCTCTATCTGCATATCTAGTATCTAGAGCAGGCTTAAATACCTGTACCTTCTGACGGGCTATCTCTGCTCGTTTTACCCTTCTTATAAGCTCTTCACTCTTTCCACTAAACATACTTCCACATATCACTTCTATCCATCCTGCACTCATAAATCTATTATACCATAGATTTTTTTAAGTTTCGCTACAGGATTGGTGGTTTGCCAGAAAATATTGTTTTATAATGATTTAATGCTTATCCTGTGGATAAGTTTATTATTTTCTCCCACCAAAAATGTCTGTGGAAAATTTAAAAATTTTCTCCCACTTAAAAACCCCAAGGACAGTTTCATATTGAATTATACCGTATTGGTCAAGTTTCACAGGTGTAATAGAAAAAAAGACCTTTATTCGCTTGGTATAATTAAAGGGAGGAGGAAACAATGGATAAGGTAAAGGAGACTTTAGAATTTCTTAAAAAGAGGTACAGTTTTAATCAGAGGATAGGTATTATCCTTGGTTCTGGACTTGATATATTTAATCAGACTCCTTTGTTTTCTATAGACTATAGAGATATACCAAATATGCCCTTATCAACAGTGCCAGGACATAAGGGAAGTCTTGATATTGTTAAAGTTGAGAATCAGGATGTTATCATTATGAGGGGGAGATATCATCTATATGAAGGATATTCTCCAAAGGAGGTAGTCTTTCCTGTAGAGATACTCAGAGGTTTGGGTGTCGATATCCTGGTTGTAACAAATGCAAGCGGAGGGATAAATGATACTTATAATCCTGGGGATATAATGCTTATAAAAGACCACATAAACCTTACTGGAGAAAATCCTCTTGTCGGAGGCCCAAATTTTGTAGATATGAAGAATGCCTATTCCTATAGATTTAGGGAACAGTTAAAGAATATCGGGAAAGAGCTTGGTATGAGTCTAAAAGAGGGTGTATATGTTGGGGTAAAAGGTCCCACTTATGAAACACCAGCAGAGATAAGATTTTTTAAGACTATAGGGGGAGACGCCGTTGGTATGTCTACAGTACTGGAGGTTATAAGAGCCAGAAGTTTAGGGATGGAAGTAGTTGGTATATCAAGTATAACCAATGTACATAGAGACGATCTGTCCCCTATAACTCACAGAGAAGTCCTGGAGATGGGAAATAAGATAAGTAAAGATCTTGAGATTCTATTGAGAGAATGGATAAAGAGAGGAGTATAATAAAATGAATCCTGTGGAGATTATTATTAAAAAGAGAGATGGTTATATACTAACCGAAGAAGAGATAACATTCTTTGTGGATAGATTTCATAAGAAAGAGATAAAAGACTATCAGATGAGTGCGTGGCTTATGGCTTCTTTTATAAGAGGCCTATCGAAGGAGGAGACAAGGAATCTTATCTCAGCCATACTATCAACAGGTAAGACATTAGAATGGGATTTCCCTGTGTTGGATAAGCATTCAACAGGTGGTGTAGGTGATAAGCTCAGTCTTGTAGTTGTTCCACTTTTGGCATCTATCGGATTTAAAGTGGCGAAACTTTCTGGTAGAGGGCTTGGACATACTGGAGGGACTATAGATAAACTGGAATCTATACCTGGATTCAGGGTTAATCTCAGTCTGGAGGAGTTCAAAAAGATAGTAGAAGAGGTAGGTTGTAGCATAATAAGTCAAACAGAAGATCTGGTTCCTGTTGAGAAGGATATCTATTCCTTAAGAGATGTCACTGGTACGGTAGATAGTATTCCCCTCATAACTAGCAGTATCCTTAGCAAAAAGATAGCTGGAGGGGCAAAGACAATAGTATTTGATGTTAAAGTAGGCTCAGGTGCTTTTATGAAGAACATTAAAGACGCAGAAGAGCTTACCTCTTGGCTTATAGAGATAGGAAGGTCTTTTGGTAGGGAAGTAAAAGCAGTAATCTCAGATATGGATCAGCCCCTCGGTTGTGCGATCGGTAATCTACTGGAAGTTATAGAAGCTATAGAGACTTTAAAAGGGGAAGGTCCTCAAGACTTGAAAGAATTGGCTATTGAGATTGCCAGTACTGTGGCTCCAAAGGAGATAGTGAGAGAGGCTCTTGAAAGCGGTAAGGCATTTAGTAAATTTGAAGAGATGGTTAAAGCCCAGGGGGGAGATATCAGTAATCTGGTACCATTAGCCAAGGTATATAACCTTTCATTGGAAGGCTCTGGATATATAGAAAGGCTAGATGCCTATCTCATTGGAGAAGCTGTGAGAACTCTTGGGGCAGGTAGATACAGGAAGGAAGATCTTATAGATCCTAATGTAGGTATAATACTCAAGAAAAAGGTTGGAGATTACATAGAGAAGGGCGAGACTATTTTAGAGATATATTATAACAGTAAGGAAACATTAAAGAAGGCTATGGAACTTTTAAGGAAGGCTATATCTATAAATAAAGATGAAGTTAGAAAACGTACTCTCATCTATTCTGTCTATTCCTGATATATCTCTGTGTTTAGAGAATGCATATAGGAAATATATCCCTATATATCTTGTTGGGGGAACTCTCAGAGATATATTTCTAGGTTTAAAGCTGAAAGATATAGACCTGGTAGTAGAGACTTCAGCGGAAAGATTTTTAGAGTATATTGATACTCTTGGTATAAAGGGAAGATTACTCAAAAGGTTCTACACATTCAAGTTTAAAGTGGGTTACAATGATATAGAGCATATAGATATAGCCATCGCCAGAAAAGAAGTCTATCCTAGACCTGGGGCATTGCCAATAGTAGAGCCAGGAACAATTGAGGAAGACTTATATAGAAGAGATTTTACCATAAATTCTCTGGCAGTTCCTATCCTTCCTGAAAAGAAACCTGGAAAGATACTTGACCCACTAGGCGGAATAAAAGATTTGGAAGATAGAATTATAAGAGTTCTCCACGATAGAAGTTTCATAGATGACCCTACCCGTATCTTTAGGGCAGTAAGATTCAGCATAAGACTTGGATTTGCTATAGAACCACATACTTACAAGCTTATGGAGGACGCAATAAAAGGGGGAGCCTTAAGGACTGTAGGAGTAGCCAGAATCAGAAAAGAGATTGAATTATGCAGGAAAGAAGAGAAAAGTAAAGAGATATTTCAGGCCCTTAAGGCTCTTGGAATTCTAACTCAGGAATTTATAGAACATGGAAATTGAACCTCTTCTCTTCACCCCTGTTACCTTCGTTATCCACCGGATAGACTGAAACCATATAAACCCCTGGAGGTGCTCCATAAGGAACCTGCATAGAGAGTTTGAAAAGGTCCCCTTCCTTCTGGAACTGGATCATATAACCGTATTCAGGGATTCTGCCGTAAACCGCCTTGGTATCTGGAGAAGCCTTGACAACAACTGTTACCATATCCCCTTGCCTTCCAGAAGTGGGATTCACATCTAAACTCAGTATTTCTGCCATTTTATCTTACCTCCTCCCAACAGGATATTTTCTAGATTCAATAATATCACTCCTAAAGGCTTCTTGTCAACTTTGGATTCATCCGTCTTGAAATGGAGATATCCCTTGATGTATAATTCTAGCTAGAGGATTTAAGGTCTTCTAATCTATAGTTATGAGGATCTTAATTTCCTTAAAAATTATAAAAGGGAGGTATTGTAAAGATGTATAGGATAAGGTTATTGGGGATTATCTTAGTAGTACTTATAGCTGTAACCTCTGTTACCCCTGCCTATGCTGACTCATTAGTGGACAAGAGGATTAGAGTAGGACTAGACTCAATCATCTTAGGTTACTATACCGATTTGGGTCCAAGAGGAGAACCTGAGGCTCTCATAGGCTTGACTTTCCTTGGAGTAGGATATAGGAGATACTTCCATTTGAGCGGTCCTATTTATTTCTATGGGGAGGGAGGAGTTGAAGTATTTATACTCCCTTATGCAGAAGGCGGACTTATATTTGTTGGGCCCTTAGGGATGGAACTCAAAATGGGAATTCAACTCAGGTTAGGCGTAGAAGAATACACTTATGATAGTAATACAGAATATTCCTTCTATCCTGAACTGGGACTTGCGCTGGGTTTAGGATTTAGATTTTAGTATCAGATGAAGCTCTTATTCGATTTGAATAACGATACTTTGTGTCAGAATCCTCCCATTATGGTTGATAATTATAGTGACATTATAAGTTCCAGTATCTAAAGTTCCAGAAAGAATATCATAGTCTGCCTTATACCATGTATCTTCGAGATATTCTATAGGGATAGTGATTGAAGAAGTAATCTGGACTGTACTATTATTCAGGTTAGATATAGTCTCCTGAGTCTTTATCTTTATCCTGAAGCTTGTATTTTTAGGGATCTTATATATAGATCCTATAGGGACAATTTGCTCTTCATAGGGTACTCCATCTGTAGTATCTCTATCTATCCATACTTCGACTCTTTCTATAAAAGGCTTATTACAGTCACATCCGTTGAGTCCAGTTATGGCAAATAGAAAAGCTACTATTGATATAAGACTGAATATTCTTCTATAATTTTTCAATCCTTCATTCCTCCTATTCGGATTCTAACTGAGAGCCCTTCGGCAGGCTTCTACTCTTCTTTCTATCTCTCTTTCGTTCCAGTCAGGATTGATGGATATAAATACAGTTCTGCTGAGGATATCAAGCGTCTTTGGACACATATCTTTAGAGTAGTCTATCCTGAGAACCCTATTTTCTGGAAATTCAAATGGATTTAACCTGGGGTGATGTCCAACCCTATGTTCCAGAATTGGTTCCCAGTTAGAGTATACATGTTTTCCCGTATCTATTGGTAGCCACCCATTTACCCCTTCTCCTTGGGCAAATTCCCTAGCCTCTTTCTCTGATTCAAACTGGAAACCAACAACCACACCGCAATCCCCCTCTGGATCATTGGTTGGTACAAACTTTACACCTGTACTTTTGAGCTCATCGATGAAAAACTTTTTGATACGTCTTAAATCTGAAAGTATTCCATCTAGTCTTCTAAGCTGAATCCGTAATATTGCACCCATAATCTCATTTGCTCTCAACTGTAATCCTATAAAAATTGGTATACTTACCTCATTAGGAGAAGGACTGAGAAAGACAAATCCACTATCGTGATATACCAGAACCCTTTCGTAAACTAATCTATCGTCTGTAACTATACATCCACCCTCTCCACAGCTTATTATCTTGTAGTAGTTAAAGCTGAACACACCTACATCGCCTAGACTCCCCAATCTTTTTCCTTTATAACTTCCCCCTACAGCCTGACAGGCATCTTCTATAACCTTTATATTATATCTTTTTGCTATCTCAATTATCCTGTCCATATCTGCCGGTAATCCCTGCATATGAACAGGTATGACAGCCTTTGTATTTGGTGTGATCTTTCTCTCAAAATCTTCAGGGTCTAAGGTTAGAGTTTCATCTACTTCTGCTATAATAGGTATTGCTCCTGCATTTAGAACTGCTGAAGCAGTAGCAATAAAGGTATAACCCGGGACAATAACCTCATCCCCAGGACCTATTCCAAGTCCAATCAGACCGCTTGCCAGAGCAGAAGTTCCTCCTCCAGCCATAAGTAATGCATACTTGGTACCTATCTTTTCTGCCCATTCCCTTTCGAATGTTACTACCTCTTGCAGATGTCCTTCTTTAGGATCACCATATCTTGATAACTGCTTACTCTCAAAGACCTTCTGTATTTCTTCTAATTCCTCTTTACCTATCCTATACAAGATATCACCTCCATCAAATAGTATACCAGAAATAAATAAAGGGCGACAACCTTCTGTCAATTGTCGCCCTTTATCCTTTATTACTTAGTATTTATCCCCACTTACCTTTACTTATATGCCCCTGAATCTCTGCCTTTATCTTCTGCTGAAATAGAGTAGCCTGTTCTTTTGCTTCAGTGAAGATCTTAACGCATGGTGGGTCCAGATTGTCATCTATCCCTTTTTGAGCTAACTCAGCGACTTTTGCCATTAATGTAAATAGTTCTATATGGAGTCCATTAGTAAACCTGGCTCTATCTATAAGTTTAGCTTGGTCTTCGGGGATCAGTGAAAACTTCTCCTTAGGAGCTCCACATTTTGGGCATACATCAGGTGGATTCTCTACATCCAGAATAATACCGCAGACCCCGCATCTCCACTTATTCATATTAAATCACCCCTTTTTAAAATTTTTTAAACCTTTCTCTTGGTGCACCACATATAGGACATCTGTCAGGGGCAGAACCTTCTACTGTATGACCACACACCTGACAGATATAGATATCTCCCACCTCTATGTCTGTTCCACTATCTACAGCTTGCTTTGCCTTTTGATACATACCTGAGTGTATCTTTTCTGCTTCAAGGGCAAAATGTATGCTTCTCTTTGCCTCTGGCTCATTTTGCAGTTCTGCTATAGCATTATATGCCGGATACATCTCCTGGACTTCAAAATTTTCACCGTCTATACAGACCTGTATATTATCTGAAGAACCTTTTACACCAGATAGAGCCTTCAGGTGATTTGTTGCATGAACCTTTTCTGCATCTGCTATAGCCCTAAATAGTCTGGCTAGATTAGGCATTCCCTCTTGTTCTGCGATCTCGGCAAAGATTGTATATTTCATATGGGCTTGACTCTCACCGGCAAATGCTGCCTTTAGACTTTCCTCTGTCATCTTTCTCATATTATCAGCCTCCTAAAAAATAATTTCTATTATTTACTTAATATTATCAAAAATTTCTATTAAGTCAAGTGATTTACTTTTCTACCTTACCTTTTATTAAATACCAGATATAAAGGTCGGTCTCTCCTGGTAGTTTACCAAACTTCTCTGATATTTCTTTGAATATTCCTTCGATAGAGAGATATTTTTTCTCTGTCCAGCCATTAGGTATTTCGTTGATCAACTCTAGATCTTTAAGTACCCTAAGTATATGTCTGTCTAGGATAGCAACTTCCAGATTCCCAACATTTCTCAAGAAGTGACTTGATTCTTTCCATCCGATCCCCTTGGCAGATCTTACCAGTTCTTTCCTTGCTTCTACCGACGGTAGGTGAATAAACTCTTTAAGTCTTCCAAGAAGGCTTCTATTTTCTACTATGAATTCCGCCCTCTTATATGGGAATCGATGTCCAAGATCAGATAGAATCCGGGATAGCTCCTCCTGTGAATACTCAATAAAACCCAAGGTCCCTATCTTTTCCTGAGCTCTTATCCCACCACTGGCACTCCAGTTAGCAGTAAGTACGCAGAAACTCAGTTCAGAGAAAAGTTCCTCTTCTGTGCCGTATGCCCCAAGCCTTTTAAATTGAGATATCCTTTCATCTACCAATGGCTTGGCTCTTTCCTCTATTGCTCTCAACTCTCCAATAAACCGCTCAAGTGATCCTTTCATAGAAAAAATTTTAGCATAGAATTGATAGATATTTCCCTATATGATAAACTCTTTCTAGTAAGGAGATACTTATTTTATGGTTAGATTTATAGTAGTGTTATTATCTTTAAGTATTATAGTTAGCGAGATTGCTATGGCAAACAGTAAGGTAAAGTTAGGACTGGAAGTCTTACTGAGTGAAAGGCTTGATCTTATAAGAGGGAAACGAGTAGGACTTATTACAAATCAGACCGGTGTTGATAGTCAGTTAAGAAGTAATATAGATCTCCTCTACAGGAACCCTGATGTAAAACTGACAGTTCTTTTTGCGCCGGAACATGGCATAAGGGGAGAAAGATTGGCGGGAGAGTACGTGAAGAGCTATATAGATGAAAAGACCAAACTGCCTGTATACAGTCTTTATGGAGAAACAAGAAAACCTACCCGAGATATGCTAAAGGATATAGATGTCCTCATATTTGATATGCAGGATGTTGGAGTAAGACATTATACTTATATATCCACAATGGCTCTGGCTATGCAATCCGCAAAGGAGAACAATATAGATTTTATAGTTCTTGATAGACCTAACCCACTCGGTGGGGTATATGTGGATGGTCCTGTGTTAGAGCCTGATTTCAGTTCTTTTATCGGACTCTATCCCATACCTAATATATATGGAATGACCATTGGAGAATTGGCACTCCTATTTAACAGCGAATTTAGAATATCCTCAAGGCTGACGGTTATTCCTATGAAGGGATGGAAAAGAACTATGCTATTCGATCAAACTGGACTGTATTGGGTTATGTCTTCTCCCAATATCCCGGATTTTGAGACTGTAATGTTATATCCCTGTACTGGTCCCATAGGGGATACATATGTATCTGTAGGCGTTGGGACCACGAAACCTTTTCACTTTGTTGGAGCTCCCTATATTGATCCAGATAGACTGATAGAAGAACTTTTGAGAAGAAAGATTGAGGGAGTTGCATTAAGAGTTGCTTACTTTATACCTCGATACTCTAAATTTCAGAACGAAGTATGTAGGGGGATAGAGATTTTTATAAATGATAGAAGTAAGTTCAAGCCGATGGAAGTCTGTCTGAATATTCTAGACGTTATATACAGGCTTTATCCTAAGAGTTTCAACTGGGGAGACAGGTCTAATGGAAGGTATATCTTTGATTTAAGTATGGGTACAGATAGGATCAGAAAGTATATAGAGAGTGGGATGGATCCTAAAGAGATTATAAAAACCTGGGAGAAGGGTATAGGAGATTTCCTGAAATTAAGGAGTAAATATCTGATCTATAAGTGAGGAGGATACAATTTGGCAAGGTATATCCTTGGCATAGACGGTGGAGGGACAAAGACAGAGGTAGCGGTAGCTACAGATACAGGGGAGATAATCTCTAAGGCTTATAGCGGTCCATCAAACTGGACTACCACTCCAAGAAAGGTTGCCATAGAAAATATCATAGAAGGTATAGAGTCTGCACTCAGGCAGATTCCCAATATTAAAATTAGTCTAATTAGCGCTGGAGTTGCTGGAGTAGCCAAGAAGGAATGGGAATTAAGGGATTTTCTTCGCTCTCTGAATATCTCAGATGATGTTATAGTAACCACCGATGCGCATATCGCTTTGGCAGGAGCTCTCCTAGATACTGAGGGTATAATAGTGATAGCAGGTACAGGCTCAATTGGCTATGGGAGGAGAAATAATATAGAAAAAAGAACAGGTGGTTGGGGTTATCTCTTAGGGGATGAGGGTAGCGCGTATGATGTCGGCAGAAGAGGAATTATAGCAGGGCTCAAGGCATACGATGGAAGAGGGGAAAAAACGGTCCTCTTAGATATGATTTATGAATATCTTGGCACTGGGGAAATGGAGGCATTAATAAAGATTATTTACGAGAAAGCTAAAGATATAATATCTGGTTTCGCCAGGTATGTTGTAAAGGCTGGGGAACTTGGAGATAAAGTGGCGTTAGAAATACTGAAATCTGCAGCTTATGAACTAAGTCTTCTAGCTATTTCAACGGCAGAAGGGTTAGGATACCAGGGTGAAGATAAATTCAACATAGCATATACCGGAGGATTCTTTAAGGCAAGAGATATAGTGATTGATTCTTTCACCAGGCATATAAGGGAGAAATTCCCAAATGTTAATATCTTCCCAGCCAAAGCAGAGCCTATAGTTGGGGCTATATTGATAGCACAGAGATATCTAGAAAAGGGGTGAAGCTGTATGGGAACAGAAGACTATAATGAGTTGACGTCAAATTTTGATCTACTAAGCACTCTGGAGATGGTTAAACTTATGAATCAGGAAGATAAGAAGGTCCCATTGGCTATAGAAAAGGTTTTACCAGACATAGCTAGGGCTATTGATATTATAGTAGAGTGTTTTAAAAAAGGTGGAAGATTATTCTATGTAGGAGCTGGAACTAGCGGAAGACTGGGCATCTTAGATTCTGCAGAGTGCCCACCTACTTTTGGAGTGGATCCGGAGATGGTCCAGGCTATAATTGCCGGAGGGGAAAAGGCTATTACATCTGCGGTAGAATATGCTGAAGATGATGTTAAGCAGGGAAGGGAAGAGATAGAAAGGAGAAATATATCTTATAATGATGCGGTGGTAGGTATAACTGCCAGTGGTACCACTCCATTTGTCCTTTCTGCCTTAGAAGAAGCGCATAGAAGGGGTGCAAGAACTATCCTGCTGACAAATAACTATAATTCTCCCGCTAAAGATTTTGTAGATATAGCAATAGAAGTAGATACAGGCCCAGAAGTTATTGCAGGGTCAACAAGACTTAAAGCAGGAACTTCTCAGAAGATGGTACTAAATATGTTCAGTACTATAAGTATGGTAAAACTGGGAAAGGTCTATGGAAATATTATGGTCGATGTAAGGCCAACAAATCAGAAGCTTATAAATAGGGCTATCCGGATAATAACTAAGATTACAGGGGCTACAGAAGAATTAGCTTTGGAAAGATTAAAGGCTTGCAATATGAATGTAAAAGAAGCAATAGTAAGTATAGTAGGAAACCTTGGACCTGAAGAGAGTAGAAGACTCTTGGAAGAGTCAGGCGGATATCTAAGAGTAGCTCTCGAGAAGATCCGATCAAAATCAACTTTTTAGCGATCCTACTGTTTTGGAATTGTATGCTTCTTCCTCTACAAACTGAACAGAGCTTAAGTGGTAGTACAGCCCTTTAAGAGCCATAAGTTCTTCGTGTGTCCCTTCTTCTACAATTTCTCCTTCTTTCAATACGATAATCTTATCTGCCCTTTTCACTGTAGATAACCTGTGGGCTATAATAAGGATTGTCTTTGTCCCGGCAAGGTTATTAATTGCTTCCTGAATCTTGGTTTCAGTCTCAGTATCTACAGATGAGGTCGCCTCATCTAAAATCAGTATAGGAGCATTTTTCAGAACTGCCCTAGCGATTGCTAATCTCTGTTTCTGTCCACCCGAGAGTTTAACGCCTCTTTCGCCTATGTAGGTATAGTATCCATCAGGTAATTCTACAATAAACTCATGTGCACAGGCTATTTTTGCAGCGTTTATTATCTCATCCATAGTGGCATCTTCTTTCCCATATGCAATATTCTCTGCGATAGTCCCATTGAATAGAAAGACGTCCTGCATCACCATACTTATGTTATCATGGAGGGACTTCAATGTAACATCTCTAATATCTATTCCATCTATCTTTATACTTCCGGAATCCGGATCAAAGAACCTGACCAGAAGATACATTATTGTTGTCTTTCCAACTCCTGTAGGACCTACAAAGGCAACCATTTGGCCAGGTTCTATATTAAATGTTATATTTTTTAACACTGGTACCTTTTTGTCATAAGAGAAACTTACATTCTCAAATGTTACTCTCCCTTTAACATCCTTTAGTTCAATTGCATTTGGTTTCTCCTTGATTTCCGATTCTGTCTCCAATATCTCAAATACCCTCTCTGCACCTGCTAGAGCCTGCTGAATATTCTCGATTACTTGACTGAGGGCAGTTATCGGAAAATAAAACATATTCAGGTAAAGCATAAACCCTACTATGTCTCCTGCAGAGACCCTTCCATTCACTGCCATAATTCCTCCAACAGAGGATACAATTACTGTTCCTATCGAACTTAGGAAACTAACCGTAGGATGGAAGATGGCGCTAAGTCTCAGTGCATTCAAAAGTGCCTGTATATGCCTGTAAACTTTGTTTTGTATCTTAGCCAATTCCCTCTTCTGCTGGTTAAACAGTTGTATCTCACGTATGCCTGATATATTATCCTGTAGGTCCGCATTTAAATCCGCAAGAGCCCTCTGGGCTTCTCTAAAGTTTGGTAGTACTCTTTTTGCAAATCTTGTTCCTGTATATACTAAAAATGGGATAGGGAGGAGTGACAGAAAAGCTAGAGTTGGATTTACTATAAAGAGTATAACCATAACCCCGAGAATAATGAGGGCATTTGTGAATAGGTCTGGCACAGCATGAGCAATCAGTGCTTCAAAATTAGCAGTATCGTTTACTACCCTTGACATAAGCTGTCCTGTCTGTTTATCTTGGAAGAATCTAAATGACAACTGCTGGAGTTTATCATACACCAGACTCCTCATATGGGCTACTAGATGCCAGGCAGCATAGTGAGACAAGTAACTTGCTAAGAACTGGAATATTATTCTGGCTATATAGGAAGCTATTAAAATAATAGAGAGTCTTATTATGTATCTTTTCGCATCTGGATACTGATTAAGGTTTGTAATAATATTGATAAGTTGTCTTGCTAGCCATGGCCCTAACAGATTGATCCCAGTTATAGTTAAATTACTAATACCAGCAATGATAAGATACTTCCAGTATGGTCTGGCAATCTTTACTAGTTTAATCAGATATTTCATACGGCAAATTACCTCCAGGGCGTCAAATACTTTTCTCTTTTACGGTATAATATTTTACCATATAATTTCGATTTTTCATATTTCAGCAGGGCTAGCTAGTACCTAGTTACCTTGAACCCCATCTAGTTATTATCATCTTTACGGTCTTAAGAAGTATTACTAGGTCAAGCCAGGGAGATAGGTTCTTTATATAGTAGAGATCATATTCCAATTTTTCTATTGTCTCTGTTATTCCTGCTGCATAACCTTGATTTACCTGAGCCCAACCGGTTATACCTGGTTTCACTAGATGCCTATAACTATAAAAGGGAATCTCCTTTTCAAACTCTTTCACCAATCTTGCCTGCTCTGGCCTTGGACCTATAAAACTCATCTCACCTTTCAGGATATTCCAGATTTGTGGGAGCTCATCTAGATGAAGCCTTCTTAATATACGCCCTATATGTGTAATACGTGGATCATCTCTTTCTGTAAATCTTGGTCCGTCGATCTCAGCATCCTTGCGCATAGTCCTAAATTTTATGATCTTATAAGCTTTACCCCCTTGGCCAATTCTATCCTGCGTGAAGAAAACCGGTCCTTCAGAGTCTATCTTTATAAGTATTGCTATTATAATCGATAATATAAGAGCAATAGGGAAGAGAAGGGAAGCAAGTATAATATCAGATAACCTCTTTATAAATTTTGTAATAAAAGGCTGACTAGAACTTTCTATAAGCTCTGAGTAGAAATATTTAAGAGGTAATTTTCCTAGTATTAGTTCATATACTTCTGATGCATGATATATTGAGGTCCCTCTGAGTTTTTGGGTAACAATAAAATGTGCCCATTCAGGGGTCAGATCTTTCAAAGAGGTAACTACAATACCATCTAGATTTACATTATCAACAGAAGGAGACTGGAGAATATACCAGTCTATGCTACTTATTTTAAGTAAGTCTTCATCTTTTTTATCAAAGGGGAGAAGAGCAAAGGCAAGTCTCTTTTTTCTATGGTTACAGAGTATAAGGAGGATGACATCTAGGATGTATGAAGATAAAAGGAAACTCCGTGAATAGTAAATTCTACTTACTGCGATAATGCCAATAACTAATAAGAACATAAAGCTAACTGTGGAGAAGACTATACCCAGATGTTCAATCTTAGGGAATATAATGAGTTTGGAGATTATAAGAGAGGATATGATATGGGCTGTAAGTATCAGAGAGACCATCGGGATTCCTTCTTTTATCTTCCAGAATTCCAATATTCTCCAGGAGAGATAAGAAGAGATAAGTATGATAGCAGAAATTCCTGTCAGATTCAGGACCCTGTATATATTTTGATTCTGAAATATCCTTTTATTCATTTTTACTAAAACAGAATATAAAAATTTAGTCCTTAATTCACATTATAAGAATAACATATTGGGGATAAGAATAACAAGTTGGATAATTTTAAAATCTAAGACAGTCTGGGTTTCTCTTTTACTTTACATAAGATATATTATCCGACTAATTATATCTACCTAGCGAAGCTCAAATTTTACTCTTAAAGGACCTCCAGTGTATATGTCTCTCTCTGCTTTAACCACAACTAAGGCGCTCCCGAATTTCGTATAGTTAACTTTTATTCTAACCGATAGTCCCAGAAGTGTCTCATAAGATACGTTACTGATAGGATTAGTTAGATGGTCAATAATCATACCTCTTCTTATACCCTCTTTTCTTACTTCGATTAATAATTTATCGAGCTCTTCGATTATCTTATTCCTTGGTAACTTGGCAGAGATAAATTTAAAGGCAATAGTTTCGTCTTTACTAAATATCAGCCTGCTCCTCAAAGACTCTATAGTTACATAAACAGGTTCATAAATAAACGTATTGTTTCTTACTCTTATACGTATCAGTCGCTGTTCTTCTTTTAGAGATTTGATTGCACTTTCTAATTCGTTTGGGTCATAAGATATCAGTTGAGTATCCTTATCAGGCGCAGATTCTCCCGAGTGCAGATATCTGTATCTTACTATCTCTTCAGTCCTCTCTATAATATAGTTCAAGCTATCCTTAGCTTCTTGTTCGTTTTTAGGTCCATTTATAGTCTCTGCCAGTATGATCTCTCCTCCGTAAAAGAGAATCTTCTGGTGTCTTAATAAATTCAACTGTGATTCTTTCTGTTTTATCTCTTCCTTGAGCTCTTTTGCCTGAGCTTTATAATCGTTTATCTCTCTCTTTAACTCAGTTAATTCAGAACTGTACAATTCTAGCTTATTATTCAGGACCTTTCTCTGTTCTTCAAGGGAAGACACCACTTTTTCCAATTTATTTAATTTATCCTTCAGTTGTCTATTCTCCTGTAAAAGACTATCCTTCTCTCTCTTAAGCTTTTCCACTTCTTTATTTAATTCAGAAATTGTCCTGATAAGAAGTTCTCTCTGCCTGTCTAATTCCCTCAACTGAGCCTTACTTTCTTCTAATGCAATCTCTCTATTCTTTAGAGTAATCTCTCTACTTTTTATTTCATCTTCTGTCTCTTTTAATTTCTTTTCTAGCTCTTTTACTCTCTCATTCTGCTCCTTTATACTCTTTTCTAATTTTTTCTGATACTCTATAGCTGCGCTTAGTTCACTTGCCCTTATAGAAAGTTCTGACTGTGTAGTACTCAGCTTTTGTGAGAGGAGTCTTATTGTCTCCTGAAGCTGAGCTTTATTCTCTAATGCACTTCTCATACTTGAAGATACGCTGATGAGAGTAATTAAAGTTACAGTGGTAATTATAATACCGGTAAGAACCGTTATAATCATAGAGGTATAGTATGGTCTTATACCAAATATAGAAATTCTTCTCTTCCCTGCCCTTCTCCCGACGTAGTTACCTACAAACGCTATAAACCCACTTATTGCTATGAGAAATATAATAAGACCCCAATCAAGATTGTTCACAGAGTTCTTCACCTATAATATCGGTTATATTCCTCCCGGCTCCGCTCAGGAAGTCTATACTTCTTAGCTCCTCTCTCATTTTATTTAATCGTTTTTGATCATTCAGAAGTTCCAGTATCTTTTGGGCTAGAAATTCCGGTGTAACCTCCATTATAAGCTCTTCTGTAACCTTTCTTTTAGAGATTATATTTGGAAGGGCTACGAACCTGATCTTAGGAATAAGTCTATAAATTATTCTTTTTTTTATTGGCTTACCTATAAGAGGTATCCTGCTTATCCACTCGACCATACCTTCTAGAGGGATATATTCAGCCCATTGGAGTGGGAGTATAGTTATCTGAGGTATACCCAAAAGTGCCAGTTGTAAGGTATTTGTCCCAGGAATATTTATAGCCAATCCTACATCTCTCACCCAGTCCCAAGACCCTCCATATTCTAGTATATAGACGTTTCCTGAACCAGATATTATCTTATCTCCTTCTAATCTAAAATTAACTGGGACATATCTATTGAGAGTTTCAAGAGGGATAAATGGTGAAACGATAAACTTTATCGAATCATCTAAAGTCTTCTTTAATATCTCAGCGGTTTCAAGCATTAGAGGGAGTATCAGCTTGAGCCCATATGGTCTACTACCAGGTAAGAATGCTATGGCTGACCCATCTACTGAGAGATTTCTGTCTATGCTCTCAAGGATTAGATTACCAACCACGACCTCGTTTTCTCCCCCTCTGGAGAATCTTGGATCACTCAGAAGGATCTTATCTGCCCATCGATTTGTATGGACTAGGCTGTCAGAATATATAAAGAGTTTACTCTTTAATCTTATCTTAAGTAGGGTTCCCCAGTATGGGTCTCCTCCAAGCTGTAAAATAAGCTTCCTTTTATCATCTAAATCTGGAGCTGTTAAAAATTTCAATAGTTCCTTTCTATCTATCACCCTAGAGAATAATCCAGACTCTAAAAGCACCCTATATTCAGTCCCGCTTGCATACTGACATGGCAAAAGGATAGCTATTATATCTATGGCAGGATAAGTCTCCTTTATAATTTTTGCCAAAGGTAGAAACCATCCTCCTATTTCTCCAGGACTGTTGGTAAGCATAATCAGCTTACTCAATACAGTTCAGCCCCTTAAAGATAAATTCGACTGCTCTCTTTATCGCTCCCCTTTCTCCTAATACTTCTCTTACCCTTTCCAGATCTTTTTTGATACCTTCTATCTTTTTACTATCAGTCAGCAATTCTCTTACAGTATCCCTTAACCTTACAGGATTAGCATCCTTCTGGAGCAGTTCTATAACAACTGGCTTTTCAAGTAAGATATTCGGCATAGTAGCATAAGGGTAATGGACTATCTTTTTTGCAATATTCCAGGAAATCCATGAGAGTTTGTATAGAGCTATAACCGGGATACCTATAAGAGATGCCTCTAAGACTGCCGTTCCAGATGCCATAATTAGGAATTTGGAGGCATTCATATAGTCATATCTATTACTGGAGATAATTGGTATATATAGATTCTTCTTTTCTAAGATCTCTCCAATCCACTTGTAGGTAAAATCAGATGCACTGGCTATATAAAAGTAAGCCTCTCTATTTATTAAGGGAGCTATCCCTTCTAACATAATTGGTAGTAGAGAGATAACTTCCTGCTGTCTACTTCCTGGAAATATTCCAATAAGAGGAAGGTCATCCTTTATCCTCAAAGTTTCTCTTATCTTTTCCGAGGGGACCTTTGCCTCCACTATGTCCAGAAGAGGATGTCCTACGAAATATACCTCTGCATTATTCTCCCTGTATACCTCTGCTTCTTTTTGAAAAACAGCCAAAACTTTAATTCCAAGGTCTTTTACCTGTCTGGCTATTCCACTACCCCAAAGCCATGCCTGTGGAGAAAAGTAGTAGAACATAGGAAGATCGGGTCTTTCTCTCTTTATAAACTTGGCTACCTGAAGGTTAAATCCTTGATTATCAATGAAAATTATCCCATCTAATTCTTCTTTCTTTAGTCTTTCTTTGACCTTATTGTAAATCTTAAGCCAGTTAGGGAGAAATCTTACCGGTTCCCAAAAACCAACTGAACCATACCTGGCTGTTTCCTCCCATAACTTGACCCCCCTACTTTTCATATATTCTCCGCCAATACCACAGAGTGCTACTTTTATACCATAATCATTGTTCAACAGTCCATTAGCAAGATAAGACCCCTGTATATCTCCGGATACCTCTCCTGCTAGAATAGCAATTCTTACATATTTTCTAAGAATGTCTGTACGTCCCATTGTAGAGCTTCTTTAGCTGCTTTTACGATTCCCCTCCTACTGTTTCTGATAAATTCTACCATCTCTTCAACTTCAGGTATACTGTCAAGCTCTTCTAACAACATAGTAAGTGACTTGGATCTGTTGGGATGGGCAAAGTAGAAGATCTTGAATGCCCTCTGTAGGATACTCCTAATCTCTGGTGAATATCCTGCTCTCCTAAGTCCAACTACATTTATACCGTAAGCCTTGGCTGGATGGCCATCTACAAGAGAGAATGGAAGGACATCCTGAACAACTTTAGAACAAGCTCCTACCATAGCTAATCTACCTATCCTGACGAATTGGTGTACCCCAACTATTCCTCCTATAACAGCCTTATCATACACTTCTACGTAACCTGCCAGATTAGAAGAGTTAGCCATAGTTATACCATTACCAAGTTTGCAGTTATGGGCTATATGTGAATATGCCATAAGGAAATTGCCGTCTCCTATTATGGTGGCTTTATCTTTTCCTGTCGCTCTATGTATGGTAACAAATTCTCTGAGAATATTATTATCCCCAATGATTACAAAACTTCTTTCCCCTCTATATCTTATGTCTTGAGGTGGAGCACCTATAGAACATCCCCCATATATCTCACACTTACTCCCTATAGTAACCCATGGGCCTATAATACAATGGGCATCGATCTTAGTACCACTTCCTATAACAGTATCATGTTTTATTACTACATAGGGTCCAATTTCTACATCGATTCCTAACTTCACCGACTCATCTATTATCGCTGTTGGATGTATATATGTCACGGATAGAATCCTCCTTGTATAACGCTATTAATAATTCGCCTTCTGCCACCACATTACTCTCCACATATGCGGTACACTTCAGTTTGCAAAAATTGATTTTTCTTTGAATGATCTCTGCCTCTATTACTATCTGATCTCCAGGTCTTACCATCCTGCGGAACCGTACTTTATCTACCCCACTTAATATTGCCAGTTCATCTTTCTCTTTTGCCTCTTCTAGTAAAAGGAGCCCACCTATCTGTGCCATAGCTTCTATGATGATGACACCTGGCGTAATTGGGAATTCCGGGAAATGCCCAGGGAAATAAGGCTCATTTATAGTCACATTCTTTACACCTTTTACCCTCTTCCCCCTTTCATACTCTATAATCTTATCTACCAGTAAGAATGGATATCTATGGGGTAGTATATTTAAGAGTTCATATATGTTCAAAGTGGAACTCTCTCTGTCAATCATCGATCACCTCTTTTATCTTCTTCACTAATTCTACGTGAAGATTATGACCACCTTTTACTACAATTATTGTAGCATTAATACGTTTCCCCAACAAATATATGTCTCCCATAAGGTCCAAGAGTTTATGCCTTACAAACTCATCTGGATATCTGAGTGGAGATGAGTATCCATTCTTTCCAACTATAACGGAATTCTGAAGGCTTCCCCCCTTTGCTAACCCTCCATTAATCAGCATCTCTATCTCCTCTTCAAAACCGAACGTTCTGGCAGGTGCAATCTCCAACTCATATCTCAATGGGTTATGTTCATAGAATATCCACTGTTTTCCTATCCGGGGAAATTCTATCGTGTAATAAATAGAGAGTCTATCGCTGGGTAGTGCAAATATTCCCTTCTCTCCATTAAATATCCATACAGGTTCCGGAAGTTGAATTACTTCCCTTTTCCTGTCCAATATTTCTATTCCTGCCTCTTTTAACTTGTCTACGAAGGTCTTGGCACTTCCATCACAGGAAGGTATCTCTTCACCATCTACAATGATCTCCACATTATCTATCTCCAACCCATTGAGGGCAGAAAGGATATGCTCAACTGTATATATGGAGTACTCATTATGTGCCAGAATGGTTCCTCTATTGGTAGAAATGACCATACTATCCACTTTGATCTTTGTGAAACCGTTCCTTGCAAAGTTAAACACTATACCAGTGTCTGCGGATGCTGGAGATATTATGATCCTACCCTCTTTTCCAGTATGCAATCCAACCCCTTTTATCTCTACTTCACTCTTTACTGTCGTCTGCCACATCCTTTATTCCTAACTGCCTGATTATTTTTGGTAGTTTTAATAAAATAGCCTGAGCTCTTAACCACTCTCTATGAGGTCTTGCCGGTGTACCGGATACAACAGAATTTGAAGGTATATCTCCTATAACCCCCGTCTTGGCAAAGATTATTGTATTATCTCCAATCTTGAGATGATCTGCTATACCTACTTGTCCCCCTATCATACATCTATCGCCCACTTCTGAACTTCCTGCTATACCACTTTGTCCGGCTATAGCAGTATCTTCCCCTATCTTTACATTATGCCCTACTAATACCAGGCTATCTATCTTCGTACCCTTCTTAATAATAGTAGCTCCAAGAGTAGCTCTATCAACTACACTATTAGCTCCTATTTCTACATCATCTTCTATTATCACACTGCCAAGATGAGGAATCCTTATATAACCTTTCTGACCCCTGTAGAAGCCAAAGCCTTCTTTCCCGATAACCGCCCCGTGTTGAATTTTGACCCTCTTCCCTATAACACTACCATCGTCTACTATTACATTGTACCCGATAAAAGAGTCGTCTCCTATGATAACTCCTTCTCCAATCTTACTCCCAGCCATAATGGTAACCCTTTCTCCAAGCTTTACCCCATCTCCTATAACTACATAGGGACCTATAAAGCAACTCTCAGGGATAGTACAGTTATTCCCTATAATAGCAGACTTATCTATACCCCGAAGCTCCTTTTTTTTAACAAAAAGATTTAGAACAACTGGCATAATGGCTCTAGGGTCTGATACTACTATATGAGGCTTATCAACTTTTAATCCCTCTCTAATTATAACCGCTCCAACATCTCTATTTTTTATCACATCTATGAACTTTTCATCGTAGATGATACATATCTCCTTCTCACCTGCTAACTCTGGAGCATTTACTCCAGTTATTATCAGGTCTGGTGGTCCAAAAAGTTTGCCGTCTATAAATCTGGCTATCTCCTCTAACTTATAATTCATTTTTTTATAGCCTTTATAACGTCATCAGTAATGTCTATACCACCAGTTATCACTATCTCGCTCCTCAGCACTATATCTATGCCTCTTTTTTTAGATATATCTCTCACTGCCAATTTGATGTCGTCGAGTATAGGCTTTAACATCTCCTGCTGTTTCTGAGCTACGACTTGATTTAATCTGGCTTCATACTCTGTCTTTAGTTGCTGTGCTTCAGCAGCTGTTTTATCTTTTACCGCTTCATCTAACTGTTTCTGATATTCTGCTTTGGTCTTCATAGCAAAGTCATTTATATCCTTCTTTACCTTTTCGATTCTCGGATGATTCTCTATGACCTTGTTTATATCTACATACCCAATTTTAAATGTGTCTAGCGCAAATCCATACCTCGGAATACTTAACCCCCAGAGCAAGATACCAACTCCACCCACAATCAATGCCAAAATCAGCAATCTCTTATCCATTTTATACATCAACTCCTGTAGTTAGAATTTTTGTCCCACACTAAAATAGAATCTTCCCTGCCAGTCATAGCTACCCCAGCCATAATCTAGTCTCAATAACCCCATAGGAGGGACCGTTATTCTCAACCCAAGACCTATCCCAGTGTATAGATCTGTAAGATTTATCGTTTCTCCACTCTTCCATCCGTTTCCCAAGTCTAAAAATATTACACCAAATACATTATCCTGTATCTTGTTTCTATATTCAAGACTTATTAGTTCTAAATAGTCCGACTTTTTGAAGTTTTCTGGAAGTCCCCTTACAGAATTTACCCCTCCAACGCTGAACTTTTCTATATACGGTAGTTCACCAAAACCTAATCCCCAGGTACAGTTTAAAGCAAATGTATCTTTGTCAGATGTAGGGAGATACCATCTTAGGTCGATATTGAGTCTTGTAAAATTGAAGTCTCCACCAAATATTCCTCCACCCTGCTTTATATTTAGGGCGTAGTAATCTCCCTTTGTAGGGTTTAAGATCACATCCCTGGTATCTCTGGCGACTCCAAGGACTAGGGCGCTGGAGATACCAGACTTTATCATCTCTGGTAGTGTTCCGCTATCTTTAGCCTGATAGTTTATATCATTGTAAGAGAATCCTACCGTACCCTTCAGGTTTATATCTATCGGTTTGGTCAACGTCAATTCGAGGGTCTTTCTATCTTCTAAATAATTAATCGATGTGTTCTCTATTATGTCTGTATTATCTGCCTTCCTCCATACTAGATAGGTGCTGAAAGTCCCTGTAGTTCCGAAGGCATAGGGTTCGGTATAATTTAAGGTTATATCACGAGCGGTAAGTCCTATATTTAAATACAAACCTAAATCTCTTCCTGTCCCCAGTAGATTTGAGTCTTTAATCCCTAGTATTATGGAAAAACCCTCGGCAGTGCTATAGGCTATACCACCATTTGCCTGTCCAGTGAGTTGCTCCACCACTCTGATTGTTAGGATAATTTCACCAGGGATTTCGGCAGACTTGATGTCTGCATTTACATCTGAAAAGTAACCAAGGTTAAATATCTTCTGAAGGTCTTTTTGAATTTTGGTGGCATTAAGAACGTCTCCAACTTTGGTTTCCATCTCCCTGAGAATTACGTAGTCTTTTGTCTTTTTATTCCCATCGATAACTATCTTTGCAATCTTACCTTCACCTATTTCAAATGTCACTACTCCATTCGTATCGCTGTAGGCATTGAGAATGACACAGGCAGGATAACCCCTTCTATGGTAGAACTCCTGAACATTTAGTGCCATATCTTTTAATAGATTCATATTCAGGGTCTTCCCTTTGTATTTCTCCAGCTCTTTATCTATATCCTCAGACTTTATCACTGTGTTTCCTTTAAATATAAAACCTGAAACAGCTGGACCTTCGTTTATATTTATGACTATTAGCCCATCTTCAGTTATATTGACCTGGAAATTTGCTCCTATATACCCTCTACTCTTGTAGAGTTCTGCAATCTTACCCAAATCCTGGTTTAGGGCAATAAGATTTATAGTAGTGCCTGGCTTTAAAGAGATGAGCCTTACTATCTCTGCTGTATCTATATCTTTATTACCCACCACTTTAATCCCTTTAAACACTGGGGCTTCACTCACACTAATAACTAAGATGTACTTACCACCATCGACTTTTATACTTGCATCGATGTTGGAAAAATATCCTGTATTTAGAAGCCTCTGTAGTCCTGCTCTGACTGTGTCTTCGTCTATCTCTTCTGGCAGGTCGAGTACCTTTATTACCTCCTCTTTAGGGATATTACGATTCCCTTGGACTTCAATACCAGATATCTTAATCTTTTCACTCGATAAGACATAACTATTAAAGATAACACAGGAAGAGATAAGCAAAATTAATATCAGTATTATCTTCCTAGACAATTTAGCCCTCCTTTCTTTAGTCATATTAAGACTATGAATTTTATATATCTAAGGTTCGATAGAGATCTTAGCCCCCAGCATCTTGAGTTTTTTATCTATAGCTTCGTACCCTCTCTCTATATGCTCTACTCCTGATATCTCTGTAGTTCCATCAGCATTTAGTCCTGCCATTATGAGAGCTGCGCCTGCTCTTAGATCTCCAGCGGTAACGCTAGCTCCAGAATATCTCTTTATCCCTACTATTATAAGTGTATTCCCCTGGACCTTCATATTTGCTCCCATCCTGATAAGCTCATCGACAAAACCGAATCTCCTATCAAAGATAGTTTCTGTTATGATGCTAGTTCCCTTAGATACACCTAGTAGACTAGCAAAGAGAGCCTGCATATCTGTAGGAAATCCAGGATAAGGAGCAGTGGTAATATCACAGGCTTTACCTACATTCTTTGCTATAATCCTTATTCTGTCATCTTCTGTCTCTATCTTATGTCCCATCTCTTCGAGTTTGCCCAATACCGCTCCCAGGTGATCTTTTCTTGCACCTTTGATAGTAACTTCTCCACCTGTAATTGCTCCAGCTACGAGAAATGTTCCCGCCTCAATCCTGTCAGGTATTATGGTATATTCAACAGGGTATAAAGAGTCTACCCCTTCAATCTCTATCCTGTCTGTCCCTGCGCCTTTTATTTTTGCTCCCATCTTATTTAATGCTTCGGCAAGATCAATAACCTCAGGTTCTTTGGCAGCATTGATGATCTCCGTCTTACCTCTTGCTAGGACTGCTGCCATCATAATATTTTCAGTACCTGTAACCGTAGGAATATCAAGGTATATAGAAGCTCCCTTTAAGCCTTTAGTCTCCAGATCAACGTAACCGTGCTCACTGGTTACTCTAGCCCCTAAAGCCTGAAATCCCTTTAAATGAAGGTCTACAGGTCTGGAACCTATCTGACAACCACCTGGAAGAGGTATCCTTATCCTACCAAGTCTAGCCAGAAGTGGTCCTGCAACAAGAAAAGAAGCCCTCATCTGCTTTACTTGGTCTTCAGGTGGATCTACAGGAAGTATTTCATCTATAGTAACCTCAAGAGTATTCTTCTTAAATCTTAACTTAGCCCCAAAATTTTCTAGCATACTCATCATAGTATGAACATCCTTTAAGTCAGGTATATTGTGTATGACAGTGGTTCCATCAGTTAGTAAAGTAGCAGCCATTATTGGGAGGGCAGAATTTTTAGCCCCGATTATATTTACTTCCCCATTCAGCCTTACTCCACCTTCTATCTTTATCTTCATATCATTTATCTCCTTTTATGTCTTGCTACTTCTAATAGTACAGAAGCTTTTCTTATATCTATTTGAAGCTGTAATAGTTCCTTGTTTTCTAATTTTGAGCTCAACCTTCTTTTAGCTTCTTGTAAAGAAGCCTGAACAAGATTGTCATCTATTTCATCCGCCCTTTGAGCCGAAGGAGTAACGATTACAACCTTATTCTTTCTTACCTCACAGAATCCCCCCTCTATAGCATAATAGTACTCCTGATATTCATTTCTTATCTTAAGTTCTCCTATATCCAATAGAGATATCATAGGGGCATGATTAGGTAGAACTCCAAAATATCCATCCTGCCCAGGGATCACCAGACTATCCGCAGGGCCATCGTAGACAATTTTATTAGGCGTGACGACTCTAACCTCTAGTTTCATCTTATCCTCTTAGCCTTCTCCTTTACCTCTTCTATATCACCGACCATATAAAACGCCTGTTCCGGTAAGTTATCCAGCTTCCCACTCAATAGTTCTTCAAAACTATCTAGAGTCTCTTTAATAGTAAGATATTTCCCTGGGATACCTGTAAATTGCTCAGCAGTAAACATAGGCTGTGAAAGGAATCTCTGTATTCTCCTTGCCCTTGCAACTATCTCTTTCTCTTCTTCTGTCAGCTCTTCTATACCAAGAATTGCTATTATATCTCTTAATCTGTTGTAATGTTCTATTATCCTCTGAACCTCTCTTGCTATCTTATAGTGTCTTTCTCCGATATAGTATGGGTTCAATAGTCTGGAGGAAGAATTCAATGGATCTATAGCAGGATATATACCCTGTTCCGCTATCTCTCTGGAAAGCATAATAGTTGCATCTAGATGACTGAAGATGGTAGCCGGAGCAGGATCTGTAGGGTCATCTGCCGGTATATAGACAGCCTGCACTGAGGTTATCGCCCCCTTTGTTGTAGACACTATCCTCTCCTCCAACTCTCCAACCTCTGTCGCAAGTGTCGGCTGATAACCCACAGCTGAGGGTAATCTTCCAAGAAGTGCAGAAACCTCACTGCCTGCTTGAATGAATCTGAATATGTTATCGATAAATAGAAGGACTTCCGTAGATTTTCTCTCTCTAAAATACTCAGCTACAGTAAGGGCAGTGTGTGGGACTCTAAATCTAACGCCTGGTGGTTCATCCATCTGGCCAAAAATAAGTACAGCATTTTTAATAACTCCAGAACGCTGCATCTCTAGCCAGAGATCGTTTCCCTCTCTTGTCCTTTCTCCAACCCCTGCAAATATAGATATGCCACCATGTTTCACCGCTACATTATGGATGAGCTCCGTAATCAGCACAGTCTTTCCAACCCCTGCCCCTCCAAACAGACCTATCTTTCCTCCCCTGGGGAAAGGTGCCAGCAGATCTATAGCCTTTATGCCTGTTTCAAAGATCTCATTAGGAGGCGTTATTCTTTCTAGCGGTGGGGCTTGGGTATATATAGACCAATGTTCGTCTGTTTCTATATTGCCAAGATTATCTATTGGTTCCCCGAATAGATTCAGGACCCTCCCCAAGAGTTTATCACCAACAGGTACATAGAGAGGTTTACCAGTATTCTCTACCTCCATACCCCTTGTTATTCCTTCTGGAGTCCCAAGGGCTATACATCTCACTGTCCCATTACCAAGGAGTATCTCTGTCTCCAAGAAAAGTTTTGTCTCATTGTCCTTGTTTAGTATTAATATATCCTTTACTTTCGGGAGTTCTTCTTCCGGAGGAAATTGAACATCTATAACATGTCCTAAGACCTGTACCACTTTTCCTTTATTCATGATATCCCTCTTCCAGAGCCATCTTACTACTTGAAACTTCTATGATCTCGGTGGTTATCTCGTTCTGCCTCAATTTCTGATAGGTGATATTGAGTCTTTCTAACATCTCCTTGGCGTTCTCATATGCCTGATGCATAGCTATTCTCCTCGCAGAGTATTCACTGGTAACTGCCTCCAAGAATATTCTATAGAGTCTTACGGTAAGAGCCATAGGTATCAGACTCTTTACTATTATTTCCGTCGATGGTTCAATAATATACTCTTCTATATTCTTTGCCCCTTTATAAGAGATCTCCAGAGGTAAAAATACTGTCTCTTTTGGGATGGATAAAAGGGCTGACTGCGGAGATATATAAATGATATCAACCTCTCTATATCTATTATTTAAAAATCTCTTCTGTATATCATTCGATATAGCTTCGATATTATCAAAAGTTAATAGAGGGTTAAGCGGATATGACTCTATAATGTTGTATCCTCTTCTCAAGAGCATCTTTCCTGTCCTACTCCCGTAAACGATGATATCACTTTCAGGGTTATTACTGACAAATTGTTCACACATCTTCACCAGGCTTCCTATATATCCACCACATAATCCTCTCTCTCCACCTATCACTATTAGAAGTTTTCTGATGGCTTCAACTGGTGCCCATAGTAAAGGATACTCGGCTAATTTCTCTCTGTCAATACCATTTAATAGATCTCTTAATAAGACTTCTATCACATCGGAGTAAGGAGTTACCTCTTTTAGTCTAGCCTGACTCCTTCTTAACCTGGAAGCTCCTACCAGCTCTGTAGAGTACAACATCTCCGCTATATGTGTTATATTATTTATCTGTCTTTTAATCTTCTGTTTTGATAACATTACTCGCTACTAAATGTCCTTTTAAATTCAAATATAGCCCTAGTCAGTTCTGTTATATTTTCTTCGGTTAAACCTTCTGACTTTATCCTATCCTTTAAAACTTTGTAGTTTTTGTTTATATAATCTAATAACCCATTTTGGAAATGAGAAACTTCTTCTATAGCTATCTCATCTATATATCCTCTGGTTACAGTAAATAGAACTATAACCTGATCTATCACCTCCATAGGACTGTACTGGGGCTGTTTGAGTATCTCTCTTATCCTGGCTCCTCGTTCTAATAATCCTCTAGTAGTGGGGTCTATATCTGTAGATATCTGGGCAAATGTCTCTACCTCTCGATACTGTGCAAGATCTAGTCTCAATCTCCCTGCTACCTGCCTCATAGCTTTAATCTGAGCATTGCCACCTACTCTGGAGACAGAGAGTCCTATGTCCACTGCTGGTCTAATTCCTTCATGAAAGAGTGAGGCGTCCAGATATATCTGCCCGTCAGTAATAGAAATCAGGTTTGTTGGTATATAGGCAGAGATATCTCCTAGCTGAGTCTCTACTATAGGTAACGCAGTCAGAGATCCCCCACCGAGATAACTGTTAAGTTTTGCCGATCTTTCCAAGAGTCTTGCATGTAAGTAAAAGATATCTCCAGGATACGCCTCTCTGCCCGGAGGTCGCTTTAAAAGTAGAGAGATTTCTCTATAAGCTTTTGCATGCTTAGACAGATCATCGTATATTATTAATACATCTCTTCCCTGATACATAAATTCTTCACCTATAGCGCATCCTGCATATGGAGCTATATACAATAGAGATGCTGGTTCACTGGCAAATGCAGAAACGATAATTGTATAATCCATTGCTCCTCTCTCTTTCAGTATCTTGACTATCTCAGCAACCGTTGTTGCCTTTTGTCCTATAGCTACATATATACAGATAACATCTTCATTCTTCTGATTGAGGATGGTATCAATAGCTATAGCGGTCTTTCCCGTCTGTCTATCTCCTATTATTAATTCCCTCTGTCCTCTTCCAATGGGGAATAATGCATCTATCACCTTTAATCCTGTCTGTAGAGGGGTATTTACCGGTTCTCTCTCAACTACTGTTGGAGCAAGATTCTCTATCCTTCTGGTCTTAGTAGCTTCTATAGGAGGACCTCCATCTAGTGGTCTACCAAGGGGATCTATCACCCTTCCTATAAGCTCTTCTCCCACAGGAACTTCCAGTACCCTGCCGGTTGTTCTTATTGTATCTCCTGCGGAGATCTTATCCGATGGTCCTAAAAGTATAATACCTGTAAAATCTTCTTCTAAACTCATTACCATTCCGTAGACATTATCTGGAAATGATACCAGTTCCCCGTATCTTGCATTCTTTAACCCAGAGGCATTTACAACACAGTCTCTTATACTTTCTACCCGTCCTAGAGAGAGTCTTAATGGCTTTACTGAAAAGGAAGATACTTTCTCTTTGACTTTCTCTAGTATCTCATAGAAAGAATCTTCTATCGCTATACTTTCCAGATTTTCTTTTAGGATGTCTAGCTGAGTCTTTACGGACAGGTCTATAATTTCTTCTTCTAGATCTACTTTAATTCCATTTATAATGTTCTCATTAATGTGAATGGAACATACAATATCTCTATTAAGGAGATCAGATAGTAGTGATTCTAGACCTTCTATTTTATCCTCAGACAGAGGAAATGGTAACTCTACTCTTACCTTTGAAAACTGATTGTGATCTAATAACTCAGTAAATCTGAGATAGATACTGTATAAAGAATCCTCGAGTTTAGAATCTATAATCCTGGAGATAGAGCTAAAGAATCCAGGAGGGGCATCTGAAAATCTCTCTCTTATAACCCTCTTCTTATCACTAGCATCCCCTCTTTCCCATAGGTTACTCAATTCAGGGTTATAGGTAAGTTCATCTATAAGATTTCTGAAGAGAGACTTATATTCTTCTTCTCTATCCTCTCTTATGGCTGTCTTAACCAACTCTTCGGTTAAGACGTCTATGGTACTTGAAAGTGAGGTAGCACTCATTTATAATTCTTTATCCCCTCCATATACTTACTTAGTATTTTCTCTCTGATCTCATCCTTACTGTTGAATTCGACCATAATGAGTTTTGATACTAGTTCGAGTACTATTTCCGTAATCTCTTCTTTAAATTTTTCCATCGCATGTTTTCGCTCTAAGATGAGTTCATTCTGAGCTCTGGTAAGTAGAGCTTGAGCCTCTCTTTGTGTCCTTTCTAATATCTGTCTTCTCTCTTCCTCTGCCTGAAGTTTGGCCCTTTCTATGATCTCTTCCGCCTGTCTTTGTGCCTCTTTTAGCTTCTCTTCATACTCTAATTTTAGTGCCTCGGCTGATTCTCTCTCTGCTCTAGCCCTCTCAAGCTCACTCTCTATATTTTCCTGCCTTTTAGATATATACCTCGCTATAGGGTTATACACAAACCTATATATTAGGTACAGGGTGACCAAGAAGTTTATAATCTGGAATATAAATGTGGGAAAAGTGAACCTTATCATCTATTGAACCATCCCCACAAAAGGATTCACGAAGATTAATACGAGTGCTACAACTAGCATAAATATTACCAGTGATTCTATAAATGCAAGTCCCAGAAGTAGTACCGTCATAATAGAACTTTGAGCCTCTGGTTGTCTCCCTAAAGACTCCATTGCTTTGGAGACAGCATTTCCTTCGCCAAGGGCTCCTCCCAATACTGCCATTCCCATTCCAAATCCGGCTGATATTACGGATGCTATTATTACTAATACCTTACCTGTAAGCATAGATACGTTCACCTCCAAAGTCTAGACTTCTTCTCCTACTGCTCCAGCTACATATAGTAGGGTTAGGAGAGAGAAGATAAATGCCTGAATTAACCCAGTGAATAGACCCAAAAGTATCATAGGGATGGGTAAGATTAGAGGTACAATCATTACTAATATGGCTATAACTATCTCTTCCCCTAGGATATTGCCAAACAGACGGAAGCTAAGAGAGATAGGTCTAACCAGCTCTTCTAGAATATTTATAGGCAGGAATATCGGACTAGGCTCTATATACTTTTTAAAAAACCTCAGGCCCTTTTTCTTTATCCCAGCTACATACGTAGAAGAGACAGCAACTATAGCTAGTGCTATAGTTGTACTTAAATCTCTTGTTGGTGCGCTAAATCCAGGTATTATCTCTATCCAGTTAGAAAGAAGTATAAAAAGGCCAATAGATACAGCCAGAGGGACAAACTGTTTACCTTCTTCTCCCATTATCTGTACTGCTATATTTTCATAAAAGTCTATAACGCTCTCAAGTAGTGTCTGGATCTTACTCGGTCGTTCAGATAGATTCCTAGAGAGAATCCAGCCCAAAAGCAGTATAAGTCCCATAACTACCCAGGTAGTAGTCACAGAATCAGTCACCGGTATCCCAAATATACTAAAGACTACCCTTGGAGCTATCTCTTCCATCTTATAATCTTAAGCCCTCCTAAAATTATAGCTATAGGGTATAGCAGTAAACCTACCACTAACCCTACTATATTTAACCTATTTATTATATCACAAACAAATAGTAAGAGTACCACCGCCCCAAAGACCAGCATCCTCAAGAGCATACTTATAATGGCTTTGGAGTAATTTAAACTACCCTTGAAACTTCTAGTCAAAAGAAAGATATCTAATAAACCCAGAGAGACCCCTAAGAGATATCCTTGAAAGTAATGTCTGTTTGCCAGAATCAGGATTATAATTCCAGGAGGGATGGTTATTAATGAGTAGATCTTTAAGATATAAATTAAAGGACTGTTCATTTCCTGCATTGCCTGTATATGCTTCTCAATCCAGTAAAAGCCCCAATAAACATAAAGAGAACTCTAAAAGAATAGCCAGTAAGTAACTTTTTATCCAAGAACCCTCCTATATATAATCCTACGAGTATAGAAGCGACTATTGTAAACCCTAGGGAAAATGCTATACCTATATATCTCCATATTCCATAAGGCTTCTTAAGATTCAAACTCATCAGGCTTTTCGCCTATCCCAAGGAAATACATTATTGCCCTTACTACTCTCTCCCCAGCCTTTCCATCGCCATATGGATTTCCCGCCTTACTCATAGCTATGTATGCAGATCTGTCAACGAGGAGCTCTTTAACACTATTTACAATACTTTCCCTGTGCATCCCTATAAGCCTGGCTACTCCCCTTTCTACTCCTTCAGGTCTTTCGGTGGTTTCTCTCAGGACCAGAACAGGTTTTCCAAAGGTTGGAGCCTCTTCCTGTATACCTCCTGAATCTGTAAGGATGAGATAGGAATTCTTCATTACACCTATTAAGGACGGATAGTCCAGAGGTTCCAAGAGCTTGACCCTCTCTACAGATGATAGGATATCATTAAATATCTCTCTCACAATCGGATTTTTGTGGAGCGGGATTATAAAGACTACATCTGGAAACTCGTATACGAGTTCTTTTATAGCCAATGCCAGTTCTTTCATAGGCTCTCCCCAGTTCTCCCTTCTATGGGCAGTTACCAGTATTAACTTTTTATCTGTAGTGGTCTCCGGCAGGTCTTTTGAAATCCAATAGACCGCATCTACTATCGTATTGCCAGTAACTATAATACTTTCCTCTTTTATACCCTCTTTTAGAAGATTTTCCTTAGCTTTCTTGGTTGGAGCTAGATTTAGACTGGCAACTACAGAGATAAATCTTCTATTTGCCTCCTCAGGAAATGGGTTATATATATCGAAGCTTCGTAGACCTGCTTCTACATGTGCGACCGGGATCTTATTATAGAAACTCACCAGACTGGCTAAAAATGCGGTAGAGGTATCCCCTTGGACTATCACCATATCTGGTCTGTAACGAAGAATTACGGGGTCTAATCTTTCTATAATCCTTACTGTAACACTGCTTAAGCTCTGCCTCTCTTCCATAACATCCAGATCTATATCTGGAGTGATACCAAATATCTTTAACATCTGATCCAGCATCTCTCTGTGTTGTCCGGTGGATACGATTATGGTTTCAAGAGCAGGTTCTTTCTGAGCCTCGAATATAACTGGAGCCAATTTTGATACCTCAGGACGGGTACCAAAGACAAACATAAGCTTTTTTTTATCTTGTACCAAAGAGTCTATCACCTGCATCACCCAGCCCAGGGACTATATACCCATGATCATTTAATCTTTCATCTATACTGGCAACAAAGAAGTCTACATCGGGATGTTTACTTAAGACAAGGTCTCTGCCTTCAGGAGCTGAAATTAAACTTATAAAGATTATCTTCTTGCACCCTTTTTCCTTCAAGATATCAATAGCAGTAACTGCTGAACCACCTGTAGCTAACATAGGATCAACAACAAAGACATCCCTCTCATTTATATCATTTGGCAATTTACAATAGTATGGAACAGGTTTTAATGTCTCCGGATCTCTATACAATCCTATATGCCCTACCCTGGCGGATGGTATCAGTTTTAAGATACCCTCTGCCATTACTAATCCTGCCCTTAGGATTGGGACTACACTAAGCTTCTTTCCCATTATCATATAACCCTTGGCTGTTGATATCGGGGTCTCCACCGTTATCTCTTCTAATGGAAGGTACCTGGTGGCTTCGTACGCAAGAAGCATAGAAAGCTCTATGACAAGCTCTCTAAATTCTTTAGTACTGGTATTTTTGTCCCTAAGGATACTTAACTTGTGTTCTATTAATGGATGGGAAACCTTGAAAAAGCTCATAAGAAATTACCTCCTGGATCTATACTTACAAATGCAGGGAAATCCTCTAGCTTTAGACTGTATATAGCTTCAGGACCGAGATCGTAAAAGGCGATAACTTTCATCTCGGAGACAAATTGTCTTAGATAGGCAGAAATTCCCCCTGGAGATACCAGATAGATAGCTTTATATCTTTTAATAGCCTCTATGACATCTTTATTCCTTCGACCCTTCCCTATGAGGACCCTTACACCAAAAGATATCAGTGTGGGAGTAAAAGGGTCCATTCTATTGCTAGTTGTAGGACCGATAGATCCAACTCTTTCTCCTGGCTTTGGTTCAGTTGGACCCACATAAAAGATACTGCTGTTATTTAGTTCTATGGGAATAGACTTCCCTGCCTCCAACATCTCTACTATCCTTTTGTGTGCCTGGTCTCTCATCCCATAGACTTCTCCAGTGAGAAAGACCTTATCTCCTATCTTAAGCCTTAGCCGCTCTTCTTCACTCAATGGTAGAGAAAGATGATACTCCATAGTACTATAGCATCACACTCCCCACTCTAAGTATATGACAATTGATATTTATAGCTACCGGTAAGCCTGCTATATGGGTTGGAAAAGACTTCACCTTTACATACACCGCTGTAATATCCCCACCTAGCCCTGCGGGTCCTATTTTTAGACTATTTATCTTTTCCAGCAGGTAAGACTCCCATTCATCCATTGGTTGAAGTTGAAGTAATGCCTCTTTAGAGAGTTTCAGTGCATAGTCTGCAGTTCCTCCTATGCCTATTCCTATAAAAAGTGGAGGACAGGCATTTATACCTTTTTCTTTTACCAGATCCAGTAAAAATTCTTCTATATCTTTTTTACTGGCGGTAGGAGGAAGCATCTTTAATGCCGTTGCATTTTCACTTCCAAAGCCCTTTATCAGCATATATAGTCTAATCTTATCTCCTTCGATAATTCTGGTATGTATAATACATGGGGTATTATCCATTGTATTTTCTCTTCTACCTATAGGGTCTTTTACTACAGAACACCTAAAAAAGGAACCCGTATAAGCCCTCCTTACTCCAATGTTTATAGCCTCTTCTATAGGAAGACCTTTTAAAAATACCTCTTGTCCTATATCTAAAAATACAGAGACTATCCCTGTGTCCTGACATAAAGGAGTCTTATTCTCTTCTGCCAGTCGATAACTGGCAAGCATCTGGGAGAATACATCCTGCCCAATACTGGAAGTTTCCATTTTTGCCGATTCCCTGATAATGGATAAGACCCTATCATCTAGTTTATAATTTAACCTCTTACATAGCTCTTCTACACAGTCACTTATCTGTAAGGTATCTATAACTCTCATATCTCTACTCTGATGGTAATGTCTCGGTACTGGGTGAGGTCTCTGTCTGACCTTCGATTGGTGTCTCTTCTAAATTTGGAGGCGATGGAGGTTGAGGGACAGCCTTTTTAGGAATTCCTACTGTTATCTCTATCCTGGGGACCTCCTGTAGTAGTGATGTATTAGCCGGAGGATTTTGAGATATGACAACCCCAGGATTATCACTTTCTTCCTCTTTAATCACAAGTATATACGAACCCAGAGATTTTAATAAACTTTCAGCTTCTTCTTGGGTCTTGCCTATTAAATTGGGCATATTACTCTGGAGATGTTTGGATATCTCTACTGCTACCAGAGAGTTTTTACTAGTAATACTACCGTATTTGGGATTTTGTGAGAGTACTATACCATTCGGAGCTGTCCTGCTGGGAGTTTCTATTATATCTCCTATCTTCAGACCTACCGATTCCAGGATCTTCCTAGCATTACCTAACTCCTGCCCAATGATGTTTGGAACATTAACAAGCTCGATCCCCTTACTTATTACTACTTTTACATTCCTTCCAGCTTTTACCTTTAATCCTCCGCTTGGGTCCTGTGAGATGATATTCCCAGAAGGAATGGCGCTACTGTATTCTAGGCTAGAGATCTCTATATTAAGCCCTGAAGCCTTAAGGATATTATATGCCTCAGGAAGGGGCTTATTTACTATATCAGGGACTATAACATCTGGTATTGTCCCTTCGGAGAAGAATAATCTTTCCCCAAGAGAATATAATAACCAGACGCTAATACCGGCAAGGACAAGAAGTACTGTTATAATAAAGACCCAAGGACTTATTTTTTTCTTCTCCCTTTTTACTTCTTCAGTAATCTTTTTACTCTCTGGCTTAGTTCTCATTCGTTCCTCCTGAAGGATGAATGTGTTCAACATATTTACCAGCGTCTCTACATTATTAAGCTTAGATATTATATTCCTCTCGATAAGTGAAGACAAAGTATCTCTTAAAGATTGAGGAGCGTAGGTCATAAAGAAGGATGCTAGAATATTTAATATCTCCTCCTTACTCTGCGCTCTTTCCGGATTATTTATGTCTATCAAATCTAGGGGAGATATGAGGTACCTTCCGTCACCTTCTTTATATATCTTTTCAATATCTGGTAATTTTATTCTCAAACCCTGGGCATTGAGATACTCAAACATCCTGCCTATATACCTTGTAACCTGTAATAGCTCTTTTACATTGTTTTTTATCTCCACATTTTCCTGTGGAGGGATCTCTTCTATAGCATATAGCAGACCATTATCTAGCGCCTGATACCCAATAACTCTTAAGAACTCATCATTTAGATTTATAATTCTATCCAGCAAGGCTATAACTTTACCTACTCCGAGACTAGTTCTTATCTGTCTTAGAATGACAAATCTTGTCAGCAGTTTGTCGTAAGCTCTTATCCTATCTCCCTTAGACTCTTCTAAAATAATAAATCTTTCACTTAGATCTCTCATAGGCTGTCCTCAATTGACCACAGGCTCCTGAGATTCTCTCTCCCTTACTTATCCTTAGATAAGCCTCTTTTCCTAGAGTTTTTATCAGATCAACAAATCTTAAGGCTTCTTCTATAGATGTCCTGTAGATTGCGGTATCTCTGTCCTTAGGATTATAAAGTATTATATTGAAAAATACAGGGACGTCCTTAAAAAGCTCTACAAGTCTATGGGCATCATCTATACCATCATTAATTCCTTTGAGGAGTGTATATTCGACTGAAATCCTGTTACCAGTTATACTTACATATTCTTTGAGACTTTTCAGGATAATTTCTAACTTATAAGTATCTGCTAAAGGTACCAGGCTTTCTCTTTTTCTCTCATCAGGGGCCCATAATGAGAATGCCAGTCTGACCTTAGGATGTTTGTGAGCCAGATTTATTATCCCTCGAGGGATTCCAGATGTGGAAACAGTTATATGTCTTGGAGATATATTTAGCTCCTGGATAAATGTATCTATCACTCTGAATACATTCTCCTCATTCAGAAAAGGTTCTCCCATTCCCATAAATACTACACTGCGTATATCTTTTTTTACATAACTTTTCGCAAAGATATACTGTCCTATTATCTCTTCATATGTAAGGTTTCTATAGAAAGACTCGCCAGTAGCACAGAATTTACACCCTATAGGACACCCTATCTGGGAAGAGAGACAGAGGGTTATCCTGTTATGATGGAATATTACTACCGATTCAAATGTGAGATTATCTTCAGTCTTAAAGACAAATTTGATTGTCTCTTCATCTTGGGCGTAAATCACCAGATCAAATGGTATTATCGAAAAGTTATTGGATAAAAAACTGCGTAATTCCTTTGGTAGATTACTCATCGAATAAAAATCTAATACTGCTTTATCATATATCCATTCGATTATCTGACGAGCTCTATATCGCTCATACCCTTTTTCTATAAGGATATCTTTTAATTCTTCACTATTTATACCAAGGATACTACGCATAACCTCTCCGAATTTTTGCTATATAAAACCCCTCCACATCATCTATATGTGGAAGGAACTGTCTCTCCTCTATAAGAAAATAATCTCTATTCTCATTTATAAACGATTTTATTATATCATAAGTTTCTTCTCTAGAGATTGTACAGGCGCTATAGACCAAGATTCCTCCAGGCTTCAAAAACTTAGAACCACTATTGAGTATTTTCCTCTGCATCTCAGCCAACTTACCAATATCATCTATTCTTAGTCTCCACTTTATCTCTGGCTTCCTGGAGAGAGTGCCCAACCCTGAACAGGGGACATCTAACAATATCCTGTCGAAATATCCGATCTCTTCTGGTTTTAGATCTTCCAGTGGACTCTCAATACACCTGATTATTGATATGTCCCTCTTGATAGCCAGATCTTTAAGGAGTTTCAATTTGTCTTTAGCTTTATCGACTGCAATGATCTCTCCGATATTTGACATAAGCTCTGCGATGTAGGTGGTTTTACCTCCGACTCCGGAACATCCATCTAGGACCCTGAGTCCAGGATTAACCTCTAATAACTCTACTACAACCATTGACGGCTCTGACTGAATAAAAACCTTACCCTCATCTTCTAGCGTCACTATGGGGTTTATATCACCCTCCTTTAAGATAAGACAGTTTTTGCTAAACCTACCTCTTGCAACGTTTAAGCCTCTTTTATTAAGAGCGTCCTCTATCGTCTCTATATCTGTTTTTAAGATATTCACCCTGAAGCTCAGTGGCATAGGGTTATTATTTCTTTCGCATAGTAACCTGGCATCTTCTTCTCCCAACTCCCTTTCCCACTTTTCTATAAGCCACTTAGGATGGGAATAGACTAATGATTTTTCTTCTGGCTTTAGATTGGCAGTTGCTATCCTCCTAAGTACTGCATTTATTAGTCCGCTAGCCTTTCTACTTATCAGGATCTTCCCCATCTCTACGGCCTCATTCACTACGAGAGGTATAGGGGTACTGTGGTACAGAATTTGATAGGTCCCTATACGAAGGATTGTGAGGAGTTCCAGGTCTAACCTTTCTACTCTTACAAAGTTTGATATATACCAGTCTAATGTATTCTTTCTCCTCAATACCCCATATACAACATCAGTTATAAGAGGATTGTATATTGAAGGGATTTCACTCAACCTTTCTCTCATTAAGGCATTAGCATAAGCCATCCTTCTTTCCACTGATAGGAGAATCTCATAAGCTATCCTCTTGGCTTCTACTATCTTATTCATCTGCTAAAAGACTTCCTTCTTTTATCCTGTAACCATTGGCAAAATCGTATCCACTGATGACCTTTCTACTTTCTGGTTGGACCTTTTTGATCCATACACTTCCATCTTGAGTTCCAACTAATATCCCCTTTTCTTCGATACTTATAACCCTCCCTGGCTCTCCTTTTATGGGAGAAGATTCTCCCTCTAGAATATTTATTCTTAATCCACATCTGTAGAAATATGCCTTGGGCCAGGGGATAAGAGCTCGGATCTTGTTTACAATGTCTCTACTCTTGGCATCCCATATGATTTTACCCATCTCCGGGTCGATCTTTGGAGCATAAGATACGTTCCCTAGGAGTTCCTGAGGGATAGGATTTGTACCACCTGTTTCTATCAAACCTATAGCCCTCTCCAGCACCTCTGCACCAATCACGCTTAACCTTTCGGAGAGGGTTTCTGTTGTGTCTTCTGGAAAGATTTTGACCCTTTCCTGTAAGATGATATCTCCAGCATCTAATTCTTCAGTGAGATATATTATACTGACCCCGGTCTCTTCATCCCCATTCAGTATCGCCCACTGTATTGGAGCGGGCCCTCTGTATTTAGGAAGGAGAGACGGATGTAGATTTATAATCCCCTTTGGAAACATATCTATTATCTTCTTCGGAATAATAAGTCCATAAGCAACCACTACACCAAGATCAAACCCTGAAAGTTTATCTTTTATCTCGTTCAACTTTTCTGGGGAGAGTACAGGTATATTAAGCTCTAACGCCTTCGATTTAACTGGAGAAGGCTTTAGTTTTAATCCCCTTCCCTGAGGTTTATCCGGCTTAGTGATCACTAGGGATATCTTATCCTTTAACCTTTCCAAAGATGGAAGGGCAAATTCTGGAGTACCAAAAAATACTATTCTGAAGATTTTTCCACCCTCCTTATAGATATAGCTCTATCTATGAATAATATGCCGTCTAGGTGATCAATTTCGTGTTGAAATGCTCTGGCTGAAAGATTGTTTGCCTCTATCTCTATCTCTCTCTCATTTAGATCTAGCCCTTTGACTATAATCCTAGTTGCCCTGCTGACATCTCCAACAACATTCGGAATACTCAGGCAACCCTCTTCTCCCAGCTCTTCTCCCTCCATAAAAGTAATTACTGGATTTACCACCACTATAGGAGACTTTATCTTTACTAGAATAACCCTTTCGCTCACTCCTACCTGAGGAGCAGCTAATCCAATCCCATTAGCCCTTTCCATAGCTTCTTCCATATATCTAACAAGCCTCTTTATCCTTCTATCTATCCTGTTTACAGGAACAGCCCTCTGCCTTAAGACCGGATCCCCGTAAATTCTTATCGCTAATCCCGACATATATCTTCCCTCCTGAGGTATCTATACTATAGATACGGGATCTACGTCCACCATTATACCAATGTCTTTATAATTATAAGCCCCCACAAGTTCTTTTACAACTTTCATTATATCTACAGTTAGGTCTTTTATCTTCAAAAGAATATGCCAGTGAAATGTCTTCTTTATCCTATAGAGAGGACATCTAGCAGGCCCTGAATAGTCTATCCCCAGTCTTCTCTTTATGTCAAGAGCCAGAGAAGACGCTATAGTTTTTACACTCTCCTCATCTTTTCCAGAGACAACTATTCTTACTATGTGACTGTAGGGAGGATATCCAAGAGACCTCCGCAGTTGAGACTCATATCTATAGAAGCTTTCATAATCCAACCTGCTTGCATACCTTATTGGATAATAACTGGGGAGCATACTCTGAATCACTAGGTATTTGTTATCCCCTGTTTGTTCAGCCAAGCTATATATAAGCTGAAAGACCCTTTCACTGACTTTGAAGTCTGGTAGATTTAGGGCTAGATCGGGAGCTAAAATTCCAGTTAAGATGACATTTGGAAGACGGAAACCCTTTACTATCATCTGCGTTCCAACCAGAATGTCTATATCCCCACTTATGAATCTTTCCCATATCCTATTAATCTCTCTGGTGGAAAGGTCTGCATCCATCCTAGCTATTCTAGCTTTAGGAAATATCTTTTGTAGTATCTCTTCTATCCTCTCCACCCCGTAACCAAACAGCTCCATTTTTCCTCCACATTCTGGACAATGGTCGATTTTATCTATACTATATCCGCAGTAGTGACACTCAAGTCCTTCATCCTTATGATATACTAGCGCAATATTACAGTTTGGGCATCTTGCGATATACCCACAATTCTTACAGACTTCAAGAGTAAAATATCCCTTTCTATTCACCAGTATAAGTATCTGTTTTTTTCTAGCCAGAGAGACCTTACAATAATGTATCAGTTCTTTGCTGAGAAAACCCCTCCTCCCTTTCATATTTACCAATTTTATATTACTCAGGTCCCTTGTTCCATCTTCGGTGATGATACTCATTCTGTTCTCTGTGACCTTCTTATATGTATCTAGTGAAGGGGTACTGCTTCCAAATATGACCCTGCATCCTATCAATTCTTGAATCTTGTAAGCTACGGTCCTAGCATCATAGAGAGGTCTGCTCTCATCTTTATAGCTATCACTCTCTTCCCCGTCAATAATTATCAGTCCCAGATTTTCCAGTGGAGCAAATATAGCTGATCTGGTTCCCAAGACTAATTTAACTTTGCCATATCTTATACGCCACCATTCCTCATTCTTTACTGCCGGGCTCTGTCCACTGTATAACAGGGCGACATTCTCTTGGTATTTCTTTCTAAACTTATCTTCTACTGCCAGGAGGGTATCTACTTCGGGGAATAGTACAACTACCCCTCTGCCATTATCCATTTCTTCTTCTATAAGTTTCAAGTAGACACTAAGTCTCTTTTCAATTGGAAGCTTTACTAAAAGATTCCTGTATTCTCCTAGAAGAGGAAGTTGATAGTCAGAAAGGGGTATATAACCCGGATGACTTTCTTTCTTCTTCCTCCTTGCTTTTGGTACCTTAACTTTTAAGGTACCATCATATTTTACATCTATACCCCTTATCTCTGGGGGAACTACTGTCGCTAATGCCTGAGAGAGATTACATATATAATACTCAGAAATCCAATATGCAAGATCTAAAAGATGGGGTAAGACTAAAGGCACATCAAATATTCTGTCCAAGACCATCTTTGAGTCTTGGACAGAAGCTTTCTTGTTTTCTTTTATTACATAACCTTTTGCTAGATGCCCCTTTAAGAAAACCGCAACATAATCTCCTATCTGAAGGACGTTATTGGAAGAATAAGAAAAGATCAAATCTTTCGGGGCATTTCTATCTATAAGAATATCATATGTTAAAGGCATTCTTTAATTCATCTACTTTATCAAGCCTTTCCCAGGGTAGGTCGAGATCTATTCTTCCAAAGTGGCCATAAGCTGCCAGTTTTCTGTAGATAGGCCTTCTGAGATTGAAATTTTCTATTATGCTCTTGGGCCTAAAGTCAAAAAGTTCTCTTACTACACTGTTCAACTTTTCGGGATCCACCTTTTCGGTATTGAATGTCTCTACATATAGAGAAATTGGTTCACTTACTCCTATCACATAGGCTACCTGTACTTCACACTTATCTGCTAATCCACTAGCTACTATATTCTTAGCGGTATACCTAGCCATATAAGCGGCAGACCTATCTACCTTAGTAGGATCTTTACCAGAAAAACATCCTCCTCCATGTCTTGCCATTCCTCCATAGGTATCCACTATTATCTTTCTGCCGGTAAGTCCAGCGTCCCCTGCCGGTCCACCAATTACAAATCTTCCAGTAGCATTTATATAGTACTTTGTATCTTTATCCAACCATTCTTTAGGAATTGTATACTTTATCACGTACTCTATAATCTCTTCTCTGAGTTTGTTCATATCCACATCAGGGTCGTGCTGTGCAGCGATGACCACCCTATCTACCCTTACCGGTTTATCTCCATCATAGACCACTGTAACCTGAGTCTTTCCGTCAGGCCTTAAATAGGGAAGAAAGCCAGATTTTCTTACCTCAGCCAGTCTATATGCCAGACGATGAGCTAGTATTATAGGTGTAGGCATATACGAAGCACTTTCCATAATATCCATAGCTTCGTTGGTTGCATAACCAAACATAAGTCCCTGATCTCCAGCACCAATATCCTTATCTTTTATAACACCCTGAGCTATATCGGGAGACTGCTCTTTAAGAGACACAAGTATCCCACAACTATCAGCATCGAGTCCATAAGATGCGTCGGTATATCCTATCTCCTTCACCGTATTCCTTATCACCTTGTTTATATCTATCATTGCCCTGCTAGATATCTCTCCTGTTACATGAATCAATCCAAGGGTAGTTAAGGTTTCACAGGCAACTCTTGACTCTGGATCCTTCTCTAAATAACTATCTAGGATAGCATCCGAGATCTGATCAGCTATCTTATCCGGATGTCCTTCAGTCACCGACTCTGCATTAAAGTATTTGATATATCTTTTCACCTTTACACCTCCATCATCCTACTGCAGCACTACCTAAATAAGCCTCTAATACTTCAGGTTTAGTCTTTATTTCCTCAGGAGTTCCTTCAGCTATAATCTCTCCATAGTTTAATACTATTACCCTTTCACATATATTCATCACTACACGCATATCATGTTCTATCAGGATGATTGTAAGATCTAATTCATCCCTTAAAAATTTTATCATCCTCATCAGTTCGTCCGTCTCTTTCGGATTCATTCCGGCTGCCGGTTCATCCAGTAAGACCAATCTTGGTTCAGTAGCCACAGCTCTGGCTATTTCTAGTTTTCTCTGATCCCCATATGGAAGATTCTTTGCTATCTCGTCCTTTACCTCTCTAAGCCCTACCAACTCCAAAGCATTAAGAGCTTTCTCTTCAATTGCTTTTTCTACCTTATAGAATAGAGAGGTCCTTAAGAACGTATGCAGATAGGGTATACTGAAATGCATCTGAGCTGCAATCATAACATTTTCAAGTACGGTCAGATTTGGGAATAATCTTATGTTCTGGAATGTCCTTGATATCCCAAGTTTTGCTATTTGATAAGTAGGTCTACCTGTTATATCGATGTTTGAAAATATAACTCTTCCTTTTGCCGGAATATGGAACCCGGTAATTGTATTAAAGACCGTTGTTTTTCCAGCACCATTTGGACCTATCAATCCTACAAGTTCTCTCTCTTCTACCGTAAGGTCGAAATTTGATACCGCCAAAAGTCCTCCAAATGCCACTGTTATATCTTCTAGTCTTAAAAGACTCATTGCTCCCTAGCCTTCCTCCTGTAACCCCCTAGAAGTCCTTGAGGCCTTAATAACATTGTCAAAATAAGAAGAAGGGAGTATATGACCATACGGGGATCTACCGTAGTATTAAATATTACCTTCACATACCTAAGAAGCTCAGGTAAAAATGTGAGAAGAACTGCAGAGATAGCAACTCCACTGATACTTCCTAAACCACCTAAAACTATCATTACCAAGACCTCTACCGATTTCATAAAGGTAAATGAGCTGGGATGGAGGAATTGAATATAATGCGCCCATAGTCCTCCAGCAATACCAGCCCAGAATGCTCCAAAGATAAAAGCAAAGATTTTAAACCTAGTTGTATTTATTCCCATAGCCTCTGAAGCTATCTCATCCTCCCTTATAGAGAGGATAGCTCTACCCTGAGGGCTCTTTAATAGATTATAAGAGCTTATCAGTACCAGCAGGACCACAAAGTATACCCAAAAGAAATTGGTGTATTTGGGTATACCAGGAAATCCTCTAGCTCCTCCTACAATATCTAGATTGAACAGTATTACACGTATAATCTCTCCCATTCCAAGTGTGGCTATAGCCAGATAGTCCCCTCTTAACCTCAGTGTTGGAATACCTACGCCAAGTCCTATTAGACCTGCCAGTATACCACCGGAAATAAGAGCCAATAGAAATGGTATCCTGTAATAGAAAGTTAAAAAGGAAGAAAAGTAAGCTCCTACAGCCATAAAGCCTGCATGTCCTAATGAAAATTGACCGCATAAGCCATTTATTACATTAAGACTTACAGCCAGTATAATATTTATACCGGCAAAGATAATTATCTGAAGATAGTAAGGGTTGATGTATGGTGATGCAAGATTAAATAGATAGATAATAACTGTCCCCAGTATAAAAAGAGGATATCTGAGATTTCTTATCTTTTCCATTCCCTATACCTTCTCCCTTGTAATAGCACCGAATATTCCTGATGGTTTTACAAGAAGTATGATAATGAGGATGGCAAAAGCTATGGCATCCCTATAAGACGAAGCTATAAATGCGGAGACAAGTATCTCTGCTATACCCAGTATAAAACCACCTACCATAGCTCCGGGGATTATACCTATTCCTCCAAGGACTGCTGCTACAAAGGCTTTTACCCCGGGCATAATACCCATAAGAGGGTCTATTCGATTGAAATATATACCAACCAATACTCCACCTGCTGCTGCCAGCATTGACCCTATAGCAAATGTAAAAGATATAACATAATCGATATTTACCCCCATCATCCAGGCGGTCTCTCTATCAAAAGAGACCGCTCTCATTGCCATTCCAATTTTAGTTCTGTTGACTATAAATTGTAAGAAAATCATAAGGATAATAGCGACAGAGACAATTACTAACTGCCTGTTATTCACTATTATTCCAAATCTCTCATATATACCCTGGTATATCTTTAGAGGTAGCACCTGGGGAAAGGCTCTTGGAGTTGGAGTCCAGAAGATAACTCCAATATTTTCTAGAAGGAAAGAGACCCCAATAGCAGTTGTTAATGCTGCTATACGTGGTGCATTACGGATTCGTAATGGTCTATAGGCAAACTTTTCAATACTCATCCCTAATAAAGCACATACAAGCATAGCAAAGATAAAGGATGGTACTATACCCCACTTAAATGATACTATGGCAAAATATCCGGCATAAGCTCCCACCATATATATATCTCCATGTGCAAAGTTTATAAGTCTAAGTATTCCATAGACCATAGTATAGCCAAGAGCTATGAGGGCATATATACTCCCTAACGCAATACCATTTATAAGCTGTTGTAATATCTCTGTCATCATTTTAACCACTTAATTTTATCATATATTTTTATGCACAAAAAGGGGAGAGGAACATCAGAAAAGCTTTATTTCCTCTCCCCTTTAAGGTCATCACTTCTTGGGAGGATTTACGGTAGTCTTATAAACCTGATTACCATTACTATCAAAACCAACAATAACCGCACTCTTCTGAGGGTTTCTGTTTTCATCAAGGGTGATCGTTCCTGTTACAAGCTTTAGATTCTTGGTATTGGCCAGAGCATCTCTTATAGCATCTCTATCGACCTTACCTGCCCTCTTTATTGCGTCTGCTAACATATAGGCTGCATCATAACCTAGGGCTGCTAACATATCAGGGACCTGATTATATCTCTTCTTAAAGTTGGCAACAAAGGTCTTTACCTGTGGAGCGCTAGAACCGGCGAAGAAGTGTCCACTAAAGTAGCAATCTTTCAGATTCTCTTTGCCGGCAAGCTGTACCAGTTGAGGAGAGTCGAATCCATCTCCACCTAGGATTGGGACATTAATACCAAGTTCTCTAGCCTGTTTTATTATAAGTCCTGCAGTATCGTAGTAAGAAGGTACATATAGGACATCTGGATTCTTACCCTTTATTTTGGTGAGCTGAGCACTGAAATCCTGGTCACCAGAACTGAAGGATTCTTCTGCTACAATCTTCCCTCCAAGCTTTACAAAGGTCTCTTTAAAGTACTTTGCTAATCCTATGCTGTAATCACTGGTCTTCTCATATAGGATGGCAGCAGTACTTACTCTCTTACCCAAGCCAGTCTTTGCAAATCTTGCCATAACTGTCCCCTGAAAGTCATCGACAAAGCAGGCTCTGAAGATGTAATTACCAACCTGAGTGACCTTAGGATTAGTCGCAGTCGGTGACAGAAGGGGTACCTTACTCTGTTGAGCTATAGGAGCAGCCGCCAAAGTATTACTGGATATGACAGGACCCAATATAGCTACAACTTTATCCTGTTCTATAAATTTACGCGCTATATTAGCAGATTCTTCTGCTTTTGCCTGGTTATCCTCTACCAGTAACTCTATCTTCATACCAAGAACTCCACCCTTAGCGTTTATCTCATCTACCGCCATCCTCACACCTTTCTCTACCGATTGACCGAATGTTGCTATGGGACCTGTTAAAGGAGTGATAAGTCCTACCTTTATCGTCTCCGCTCCATACAGAGAACCGATCCCACTAAAGATTAAACTGACTATTAACAGTGCCAAAAATACCCTCTTCACAGATATCACCTCCAATTAAGATTAATTTTGTTCTATAATTCTACTAGAGCTTTATAATCTTGTCAACAGCTATGCTATAATAAAGATAAAACCTGAAGATATAAGTATCTTTTTTGGAGGTGAGACATTATGAGTAAGATTTTAGTTATACTAGGTGGTGTGGTATGTCTAATACTTGGTATATGGGGAATTTCTGCCTGGTGGAGTTATTTCATAAAGGGCCTTATGGCTATAGTTCCACCCATATTGATCATTCTTGGAGTAGTATTGGCTATATTTGGATACTCCGATCTGAAGAGCTCTTTAGAAGAGAGACGAGAGAAGCGCGAATAAAATAAAAAATTATGTTATAATCTTTATGCATTATGGTAAAAATATTATATTGTTTGGAGGTAGAGACTATTGGAACTACGCTGTATTTTAAAATTTAAAAATCCTTGCCATATAGGCTACGGCACAGGTGCTCAGGTTAGAGATTTTAGGAATAAACCTTATATACCAAGTATCATACTAGAAACACAGATATACTCAGAGGCATTAAGATTCGCAATACCTCTAAAGAGGCAGATATCTCCTCCAAAGGTAAGTGATGGGATTACTCCTGAGGAACCAAATATAGTAAAGATAAAGGGGCAGGAATTTTTTAAGAATAACATATACTTTCTTTTGGAGGTCAGCGAGAAGGATTTAGACATATATCTAGCCGCTCTGAAGTCTCTTCAAAACACGGGTATAGGAGCAAATACCTCTCAGGGATTTGGGTATAATCAGATAATAATTACTAATCCCGACGGAATTTCCAAGACCTTGAGGGGTAAGTTTTCAGAACTTTTTAAGGAAGAGAAATTTTATAACCCCTCCTTGGTTCGCTTAATACAGACTATATTCAGCCGGATAAAGAGAAATTGGGGGAGTTGGAAGAGGGCTTATGCAAATATAGGACCATTTGAGAGGAGGACATACTATAAGGTAAATATCGACAGGAAGATAGCATCTAATGCCTTTAGAGGTGAGCTGAGAAGGAGACTTTTAGAGATAACAGGTATTAAACATAAAGGATCCACCACTGTATGTAGTCCTAGGGATATACCATGTATCGTATGTAAACTTATGGGTTATATGGGGGGTAAGTCTAAGGTGATAGTAAGAAGCTTCTCTGGTAAGCAGGGTCATTCTATATACATTATAGGGGAGAATTTAACAGCCGAAGAAAAAGAGCTTTTGGAGAAGGCTTTGGGTGATAACTACCAGTTAGTTATGGAAGAAACTATAAAGGATTATGTCTCTTAAGCATCTTTTAAGGAGGAGAGCTTTATGGATATAACTGTAAAGGGAAAAAACATAGAAGTCACTGAAGCTTTGGAGAGCTATATAAAGAAGAAGCTGGGTAAGATAGGTAGATTTTTTGACAGGATATCTGATGTTCAGGTAATGCTTAGCACTGGTGGGAGCAAAAGTTCAGGTATAATTCAGAAGGTCGAAGTAACTGCAAGAATAGATGGAAAGATAATAAGGGCTCAGGAAGCAACCTCAGATATGTATGCATCTGTAGACCTGGTAGTAGATAAGCTGGAAAGAAGGATAAAAACCTTTAAAGGTAAGCTGATGAATAGAGGTAGAGGAAGAGTAAGCGAGAAGGCTGAAGAGACTGAAGAGGTTACTAGACAGGAGGAGGCAGAAGAAGCCTTATCGGACAGGATTATAAGGAGGAAGAGGCTCACCATTACTCCTATGTCGGTAGAAGAAGCCTTACTGCAGATGGAGCTTCTTGGCCATGACTTCTTTATCTTTATAAATGCCGATACGTCGGAGATAAATATTGTTTATTCTAGAAAAGAAGGAGGATATGGACTTATAGAGGTCACTACATGAGAGAGGAAGCAAATAGATTTATCTATATACTTTCTCTACTTGCTATAATACTATCTCTCTATATACTTAAGACTTATCCAATAAGGGCGTCCTTTGTCGATATCCTTATATTTTTAGGTTTGGCACTAATACTAGAAGCATTTCCGGTTGAGATACCTGGTAAACAGACTGCATTATCTATGGGATTTACGATATCTTATGCTGGCATACTGTTATTTGGAGCTCCTCTTGGGGTACTTTTAAATGGCCTGGCTTCTATAAGTTTTGAAGAACTTAACTTTAAGGTACATGATCCCAGAAAATTTATATTTAACAGGGCTAATTTAACAGTATGTGCCGGTCTGTCAAGTTTAATTTATGAAGCCTTGAAAGGACCAAGACTTGAATTTGGATGGTATTACTTCTTAGTAGCATTGCTTGTTGCCCTTACTTACTGGTTCACTAATGTTACTCTTCTGAGTCTGGTAATATCTCTGGATAAGGGGAGAAGATTTATAGGTACATGGATTTATTACATCTCGAATATATCCATTATTACCTATCTCTTACACTTCTTTTTAGCGCTGGTAATAGCACAGAGTTATAAATTACTTGGACCTATGGTTATGCCTGTCTATATAGTACCTATATTTATTGCCAGATATCTCTTTATATTAGCCAGTGAGGTAAATAGAACATATGATCAAGCTATATCTACCCTGATAAAACTTTTAGGGGTCTTTGATAGTTATACAAGTGGTCACTCACTGAGAGTAGCGCAGTTATCCGAAGATATAGCAAGGGAAATGGGTCTCAGTGAAGCTAGGATAGAAAAGATAAGAAATGCAGCATTATTGCATGACCTTGGGAAGATAGGACTTCCTCTAAGTGTACTGAACAAACCAGGCAAACTTACTACCGATGAATGGGAACATATCTATAGGCATCCTGTAGTGGGAGAAGAGATATCTAAAGAGATATCTAGGTTCAAAGAAGTTCCTTTCTGGATAAAGCATCATCATGAGCGATATAATGGGAAGGGATACCCGGATGGTTTAAGGGGGGAAGAAATCCCGTTAGAGAGCCGCATAATAGCTTGTGCAGATACCTTTGATGCTATAACTACCGATAGACCATACTCGAAGAGGAGAGGGATAGAAGAGGCTAAAGTTGAGTTATTAAAAAGTTCAGGAATTCAGTTAGATCCAAAAGTGGTTTCTGCCCTGTTTAGAGTCTTGGATAAGAATTCTGAGCTATACAGTGACTCTCCAAAGATAAAAGAGGACGAGTCGCAGGGCTGAGTGCTTTTTCTATTAAGCTAAGAATTTGTAATCTTCTGATGTTATATGATAATATTATAGAAGAATCTCAAGATAATATCTACTATATGGTATTGGAGGGGAGCAGATGAAATTGGAAACGGGAATGATTAGGAATGTAGTTTTACTCTCCCATGGTGGAGTTGGTAAGACATCTCTTGCCGATGCAGTATTATTTGATGCTAAATTGGTAGACAGATTGGGAAGTGTCGATGCGGGAAATAGTAATGTGGATTCTGAACCAGAAGAGATAAAAAGAAAGACAACTATTATGTTAAAGGTCTTCCCTATCTTATGGAAGGATTGCAAGATAAATATAATAGATACCCCTGGATATTCTGACTTTATCGGGGATGTCCTATCTGGAATTAAGGTTGCAGAAAGCGCAGTGATGCTTGTATGTGCTTCCTCAGGGGTTCAGGTAAATACAGAAATTCTCTGGGATATACTAGAGGAACAGGGTAAGCCCAGGATAGTATTCATAAACAGGCTGGATAGGGAAGGTGCTAATTTTTCAAAGGTATATAATGAGTTAAGAGAAAAGCTATCCAATAAGATCTTTGCACTCCAGCTTCCTCTCGGTGAACAGGCTAGTTTCTCTGGAATAATAGATGTCCTGAGCAGAAAGGCTTATAAGTTTTCTGGAGGTAATTATCAGGAAGTTCCCCTGCCAGCAGAGTACGAGAGTAGGGTGGAAGAGTTGAGGGAACATCTCATAGAAGCCGTGGTAGAGAACGATGATGAGCTACTTCAGAAGTATCTGGAGGGGGAAACTATTTCAGATGAAGAGATACTGAAGGGGATGAAGAATGCCATAAAAGACGGCAAAGCATTTCCTCTCCTCTGTGGCTCCGCAGTTAAAAATATAGGTGTGCACCAGCTTTTAGATACGATCAAGGAACTTTTACCTTCTCCAGAGGAAGGCAAGGTAGAGATATTAAATGAAGATGGCTCTATCACTCTATCAAAACCTGATCCTTCTAAACCACCATCTATCTTTGTGTTTAAAACTACCGCTGACCCATTTGTTGGTAAACTGGCATTGTTCAAGGTCTATACAGGTACATTAAAATCTGATATGACTCTACTGAATATAAATAAGGGAGTAGAAGAGAAGATAGGGCATCTGGCTTTTCCAAAAGGAAAAACTCAAGAACCGACGGGAGAGATAATAACTGGAGATATTGGTGTGGTTGCAAAGATTCAGTCCGTGGGGACATCAGATACCTTATGTGATAAGACCTATCCTGTGAAGTACGCTCCTATTAAATTCCCTCATCCCCAATATTCAGTTGCAGTGATACCAAAATCAAAGGGAGATGAAGAAAAGCTCAGTAATGCCCTGAGTAGACTGCAGGAGGAGGATCCGACATTTATAAGTTACTACAACACAGAGACACATCAGACTATAGTTTCCGGACTTGGAGACCTCCATATAGAAGTGATACTTGAGAGACTCAAGAGAAAGTTTGGGGTTGATGTGGATACCGAACTACCAAAGATTCCTTATAGAGAGACCATAACTACAAAAGTAAAGGTACAGGGTAAGTATAAGCGTCAGACTGGTGGAAGAGGACAGTATGGAGACTGCTGGATAGAGATAGAACCACTTCCCAGAGGTGGAGGTTATGAGTTTATAGACAAGATATTCGGTGGAGCTATACCTAAAAACTACATACCTTCTGTAGAAAAGGGAATAAAGGAAGCTATGGAGGAGGGAGTATTAGCAGGTTACCCACTTGTTGATATAAGAATTTCTCTGGTTGACGGTTCATATCATCCGGTAGATTCATCCGATATGGCATTCAAGATAGCTGGTTCTATGGCGCTGAAGAAAGGGGCAGCTGAAGCTAATCCCGTCTTACTCGAACCTATTATGTATCTAGAGGTTATGGTCCCTGAGGAATTTATGGGAGATTGTATAGCTGACCTGAACAGTAAGAGGGCTAAGATTATTGGAATGGAACCACAGGGTAAGTATCAGATTATAAAAGCTCATGTACCTATGGCAGAAATACTCAGGTACTCTATAGACCTCAAGTCTATAACTCAGGGAAGGGGTAAATACAAAGTAGAATTCTCACATTATGATGTGGTCCCATCTAAGATAGCAGAAGAGATAATATCTGCCAGTAAGAAAGAAAAGGAGAAGGAAGAAGCTTAATTTTAGTATGTTAAAGAGGAGACTTCTTATATTCTTTCTTATAATAATAGTTGTATGTGTCAGTACTATAGCAGGAGGATGGTTATTTCTCTACTATAAGAGCGGAAAGACGATAAATGATATACTGCATAATCCCTCAGAGATAGTAACCTTTACTCAAAGAATCTTTTATGGGCCATCCTCCTTTAATATAGTACTTTTGGGAAGAGATTATGACTATGATAATAGAGGCAGGCGTCTGGATAGTGGAAGGACAGATACAATTATAGTCTTTCATGTTAACTGTAGGGATAAGAAGATAAATGGTATCTCTATCCCAAGAGATACGCTGGTAAATATACCCGGATATGGAGAGAGCAAGATAAATGCTGCCTACCATATAGGAGGAGTGCCTCTAGCTACAAAGATTATAGAGGACCTTCTGGGGATAAAAATAGACTATTATGTGCTCCTTGATCCAGATGTCTTTAAAAGAATAGTAGATGCAATAGGTGGGGTAGAGATCTATGTCGAAAAAGATATGAAGTATAAGGATAGTTGGGGTAGGTTGTATATAGATCTAAAGAAAGGATACCAGCGTCTAAATGGAGTACAGGCGGAAGGGTATGTTAGATTTAGACATGACCCATTAGGAGATATAGGAAGAATCGAAAGACAGCAAAAATTTCTCTATGCGCTTCTATCGCAGATAACAAAGCCAAATGTTATGGTTAAGATTCCAACATTGATCCAGGATCTATCAAGATACGTACATACAAATCTTCCGGTATCAGATATAATAAGTCTAGCTACATTCTTTGCCCGCGAGAAAGGGAGCATTCAATTAAAAACTACTACGCTACCAGGTTCTGTCAGTAATGGTTACTGGTATCCAGATTTGGAGGAAACAAATAAGCTTATAAGTTTACTATTTACCGATGTAAATGACTCATCTAATACTGCTCAGGCTAAGGTACTGATCCCATGAAGATTGGAATACCAAGAGTATTACTGTTCTACAGATACTATCCGATGTGGAAGGCTTTTTTCGAAAACCTAGGCTTAGAGGTAGTCCCATCTTCTATAACAAATAAGGAGATAGTGGATACATCAGTAGAGACGTCTGTCAGTGAAGCCTGTCTACCAATAAAGCTTGTCTATGGTCATGTGCTGGATCTAAAAGAGAAGGTCGATCTTATCTTTATACCTAGAATAGTAGGGCTGGAATATCATACCTATATGTGTCCTAAATTTATAGGAATACCCGATATGATAAGAAATGCAGGTTTAAAAATACCACCAATCATTGATCCGATTATAGATAAGAGAAACTTCAGAACAGGATTTATTAGAGGCTTCTTTGAACTAGGCAGGTTCTTTACAAAAAGTAGTACAAAGATTATAAGGGCGTATGTAGAAAGTCTAAAGGCGCTCAGGTCATACAATGAGAGATTAAAGATGGGGATAACGCCTCTTGAGATCTTAGATAATAGGAATTTTAGAAAAGACGGCATTAAATTGAAGATAGGCGTTGTAGGACACTGTTATGAGATATATGATGAATTTATCAGTGGGGGGATGATAGGGATATTGAATCGTCTTGGTGTAAGGGTCCTCTCTATGGAGATGGTAGATTGGAAAGATATACTAAAAGAGGCGGATGTCCTTCCTAAAAGATTGTTCTGGACGTTTGGAAGAGAGCTCTACGGTACTGCAAGGTACTTTATAAAGAGAAATTTGGTAGACGGTATTATTATGGTTGTAGCCTTTGGATGTGGGCCAGACTCTCTTATCAGAGAGCTTATAGAGAGAGACCTCACTAAACCTATTGATTTCCCTGAAGTAACAGTTACCATCGACGAACACTCGAGCGAACTTGGTCTTATTACCAGACTTGAAGCCTTTGTTGATATGTTGGCTAGGAGGAAACAGTATGAAAATAACCTATCCTCCGTTTGGTGATGCCAGGATAGCCATCGAGTCTATGCTTAGAGGTTTAGGGCATACGATAGTGCCACCCCCTCCATCTACAAACAAGACACTATCTATTGGTGTGAAATATGCCCCTGAGTTTGCCTGTCTCCCACTGAAGATTACTCTGGGTAATTACATAGAGGCTATAGAAGAGGGTGCTGACACTATTCTTATGTTAGGGGGTATAGGGCCCTGTCGTTTTGGATATTATGCGGAGGTACAGAGGCGTATCCTCAAAGACTTGGGATATAATGTAGATTGGATCATCCTGGACCTATCTAATGGATGGGGGAACCTCCTAAAGAGTATAAAAAGGCTTGTGGGTAGGAATAGTCCTATCAGGGTGATAAGGGTCCTTCAACTTGCCTGGGAAAAGGTATTAGCTATCGATGAGATAGAGAAGCTTTCAAGAAGGGCAAGACCATTTGAGAGATATAAAGGTGAAGTGGATAAAATTGTCCAGGAAACACATAAGCGATTAGATCAGGCAGAAAGTATCTCTCAGATAAAGCAAGTTCTTGTGGAGTACAGGGAGGAGATAGATAGTATCATACACAAGAATGATCTGGAGGACCTTGTAAAGATAGGGATAGTGGGAGAATTTTATGTAGTGTTAGACCACTTTACCAATTTTGAAATAGCAAAGAGATTGGGGGATCTTGGTGTATTGGCTGAGAATGCCTTTTATATAGAAGAGATCGTCAGGATATATTTTCCTCTTTTTAGAAGTGGAGACATTGATAGGAGGACCAGAGTTGCTCTTCCTTATATAAAACGTTCTGTTGGCGGAGAAGGTCAACGGACGATAGCGCATACTATAGAATTTGCCGAAAAGGGATTTGATGGTGTGATCCATCTCTTACCATTTACCTGTATGCCAGAAGTAGTGGCAGAGGGAGTACTTGAAAGAGTAAGCAGAGACTACAATATACCTGTATTGACCCTCTCGATAGATGAACAGACAGGATTAGCTGGTATAAATACCAGAATCGAAGCCTTTGTAGATATGTTGAAAACCAAAAAGAGTCGGAGGAAGGTAGTATGAAGAGATTTTTGGGGATAGATGTTGGTTCTGTAAGTACCGATATCGCAATCATAGATGAGTATGGAAATCTGATAGTTGGTCTTTATCTTAGAACTGGTGGAGACCCTATAAAGGCGGTTAGAGACGGATTTTTCAGGATAAAGTCTCAATTTGGAAAAGATCTGGAGATAGATGGAGTTGGTGTTACTGGAAGTGCTAGATTTTTAATAGGGGCTATAGTTGGGGCAGATGTAATAAAGAACGAGATTACTGCCCATGCTGTTGCGGGCTTACATTATAATCCTAAGGTACAGACGATAATAGAGATAGGCGGACAGGATTCAAAGATCATCATCATAAGAGATGGGGTTGTTGTTGATTTTGCTATGAATTCTGTGTGCGCTGCAGGAACAGGTTCTTTCCTTGATCATCAGGCACAGAGGCTTGGAATCCCAATAGAGGAATTTGGAGAGGTGGCTTTGAAATCCACCAATCCAGTAAGGATCGCCGGGAGATGTACTGTCTTTGCAGAATCCGATATGATACATAAACAGCAACTGGGCCATAGAAAAGAGGATATACTCTTTGGTCTATGTGAAGCACTGGTAAGGAATTACCTGAGTAATGTAGGTAGGGGTAAGGAGATATTACCCCCAATACTATTCCAGGGAGGAGTAGCTGCCAATAGAGGGATAAAGGTGGCATTTGAAAAGGCGCTAGGAACAGAAGTCATTGTCCCCCCATATTTTGCCCTTATGGGGGCTATAGGTGCTGGCTTATTGGCTGAGGAAGCCAATATAAAGAAGACCAAGTTCAAAGGCTTTGAGATTGCAGAGCAGAACATTATCACCAGAGGATTCGAATGTAGAGGATGCTCCAATCTCTGTGAGATTACAAATATATTTATAGAGGGTAAACTGGTGGCAAGACTGGGTGGAAGATGTGGGAAGTGGGAAAACCTTGATGATACTTCCCTCCCCCTTGTAGACCTAGAAAGCTATTGATCTTAGAATATTATCTTTCAGGAATTTGAATACTAAAAGGTTAGTCCTTTTTTCATCAGTAAATTCTTTTTTCAGATTGAAAGATAGAATCCCCGTTCTTTCATCCACCTTTATGGTCTTTATCCTTCCTATGGGGACATCTTCATATATCCCTATGATCTCTATCCCTGCTGAGTAGTTTTCTGACCATCTTGTCCTTATCTCCGCCAGCAATCTTATTTTTAACTCATTGGGAATATCTCTCCAGAGGATAGGACTCTTCCTGATAAATATATTATTTATAACTTCTGAATCTGTTTTTATATTTACAGGAAACACTGGGAGGACACTAACTATCTTACTTCTCAATCTCTCATTCACTGCTGGAAGGATAGGTACATCGATTATTGATCCAGATATCCTCTCTAGCTCATAGTTAGAAAACCTTATATCCAAAGTCAGGTCTAAGGACCTTACCTCTATTCTTTCTATCGGTACATCTATTATCTTTGGAGTAAGAGTAAGTCCCAGACCCCTGTATATCTCTTCTAGGATTTTTTCTGCTCCCTCCATATAAATCTTATAGCCTCTTCCAGCCTGGAAAATGGTTCCATAATGTCAAAATTCTGTCCTATTTCTATCAAGATAGGGATCAACTCCTGGAATCTTTCCTTATACTTTCTATCTATCCTTACCCGTATTGGAAGACTTGAGTCTATACTGATGATATACTCTCTGTTCTCCAATTCTTTGAATTCTCCTAAAGTAGATAGGACTTCCCCACCCTTGTATCTGCTTATGGATAAGATAGGGAAATTCCATCTAGACTCTTCGAGAAATGGTTCCTCCCTTACAAAGAGAACGACAGGCTTATGTTCAACTGCATCTACCAAAGGGATACCAACGCTCTCTATACGAATATACCTGTCCATAGTATTCCCATACAAGAGTGTCTGCAATTTTGACGGTCTTATCGGCTCTACATACTTGAACTCTGCAGGTATCCCCTTCTTATCAATAATCAATATCCCCCCCATATAAGTAGGACCTTCAAAGACCCTTGTAGTTATATAGCCGAATAATCCATTCTCCATAATTATTGCTCTATAGAGTTTATCAACTCCTGAATCCTGTTAAGACTTCTCATTCTGTTAATGATCTGTATATTTACGGTTTCTCCTTTAGAGGCAATTAGTGTTCCATCATCAGTTACAATGTCCCTTACCAATCTCTTCCCCAGCAGAAATGCGTTCTGCTTTGCCTCAAATCCTTTTTCTTCAGAAGAAAGACGGCTCTCCTGAACTGATGGTTTCTCTTTATGAACACCTTCTCCTTTGATATCTACTAAAATTGCAGATGGACCCAGTGCCATCAGATTGTCCCTGGATATCACATAATCCTGCCCATCCAATTTTATTCCGTCTATATCTAAGGTCTCTTCGTTTATAAACAGTTCTTCAATCTTTCCAAGGATCTCTCCGTTTATAGAGTATACGGGAAGTCCTCTCCACTCTATCCTGTCCGCCAGAAATTCGAGTATATCTGGCAGTTCAGCTACGACCTTAAGTGAGTCACTGGTGGTTATGATAGCATTTTTACCTATCACCTCTATATCATTCTTAGATATAAATTTCATCCCCATATACCAATCTTTATCTCTGACAAGAAAGCCTATTCCGGAGAGTTTTTTGTTGTCTAAGACTATATCCTCTACTGACCCCAAATAACTGCCAGAATGGCTTAAAATTGGTAGATGAATTATTTCTCCTAGTGGACGCATCTTTACCCTCCTATATTTTGATATCTATATTTTCTCCCAATCCAGGCTTATGAATATCTTCCGATTCGGTTTTGGACCTGCTCTGCCTCTTATAGTTTTCTCTCTTCAAATTCCTTCTTTCTTCATTTTCATTAATACTCTTTGCCTTATTACTTTCTTTAAATGACGCTACTTCATTCTGGCGCTGTTCGGTTACCTGTTTAAAGTATAACTGAAACTGCCTCTGAATAGTCTCAGTAGTTTGCCTCTGAACCTCTTTGATCTTCTCTAATTCCTGTGTCCTCACAATCAATGGCTGTATATCTCCGGTCCTCATATTGCTCTGAACTCAACCCCTCCCTCAGTATGTATGAAATAAACTCTCTGCAACTCACTGTCTACCGTATAGCTTTCGTCTCCAATCATTATCCTAACACCAGGATATATGCTACCAGTAACTTGTATCCTTGCCTCTTTTACTAGATACAGGATCTCATTGGCTAATTCTTTAATTCTGGCATCTCTTAGATTGAGTTGCTCAATTAGAAGCCTTTGAATCTCCCTAAGTCTATTAAGTTGAATACGCCTTGCTTCAGGTAGATTCTCCTCCCTTCCATAGCCAAGTATATATTTTATGTTAGTATTTACATCTTCGAGTTTCTTTTTTATGTCTTCCTTTTCTCTTATAAACTTATCCAACTCCTCGGACTTCCACGGCTCTTTTCCAACTATCACCAAAGTCCTGGTTCCGAAAGGAGAACCAAGCTGAGAGGTATATATCGATTTAAGAGCCCATATACTTCCACCTGATATTACACCTTTATTTGAGGTTATTCTGATACTCCCTCCACACTTTATATTACTATCCAATATAGCCTGTTCTACTATAATATCTCCGTGAACTTCTACTTCTGCATTTCTAATGGTTTTAGCTATTAGATTTCCATTTACAATAATCTTTCTCCCTGGTTCACCATATATACCTCTTCTCACTATAAGATTCCTGCCTACTTCGACATCGGCATTTTCTATATCCTCCCAGACCTCTAAATTATGCTCACATCTAACGGTAAAGTGACTCCTTATAGCCCCTCTAACCAGGACACTACCAATAAAATCGATATTTCCTGTGGAAAAATCTACATCTTTCTGAATCTCCAACACAGGAGATATTGCTATATTACCATCTGCTACTATTGGAGTACCAGATATACTAGCTATTAACTTTAATCCATCCTCTGAAACCTCCGTATTTTTTCCCTTTGGAAGTCTTATATCTCTACCCTTTTTAGGAGGGATTGGGTCTCCGTATACGCTTATCCCGGGTTTCCCTTCTGTAGGAGGAGCCTTTTCTACTAAGATATCTCCCTTCTTTACATTTTCTACAAAGCCAATCTCTCTAAAATCTACGGTTCCATCTGGATTTTCCTTTGGAATCAACTCCTTTTTACCCAGAGACACCAGATATTTTATCTCTGCATCTCTACCGTTCTCGGGAGGTACTCCTTCAGCTATAAGGATATCTTCAACATTCTGAAGTTCAACTATAGAATGTATCACATCCTCTTTTATTCCGAATTTTATTCCAGCCTTGTCTAATACTCTCCTGATATCCTCTTCGGTTATAACTTCTCCCTCTTCCAAAGAAGATATACTGATATATGCCTTTAGCTTATCAGGTGTTACTCTTAGTTTTATATTCTCTTCCCTACTCCCACTCACCCTTTATCATCCTTCTCAGCTTTAATATGATCTGAGCATGCAGTTGAGATACTCTGGACTCTGTAATGCCCAATATTGTCCCTATCTGTTTTAAGCTTAGACCTTCATAGTAGTATAGACTCAGTATATGCCTCTCTCTATCATTTAACTTTTTTATGGCTTTACCCAAGGCATCTAAAAGCTCCTCATTTTCTACTTTATCTTCTATCAATTCTCTACTGTCAGGTATCTCAAAGCCTTTTCCCTCGAGTAACTCTTCTATCGAGGAGACTATTACAGGATTAATATCTTCCAATAGTTCCCAATATGTTACCAGATCTACTCCAAGTCTATCTGCAATGTTCTTTTCATCAAGTTCTCCTTCCTCCAGACTGTCGATTACTTCTATGAGTTGCCTGTACTTCTCCCTCTGTCCTCTGGTAAGTATATCTTCTTTCCTTAGAGCATCCTTTATTGCACCCTCTATTCTCTTTATAGCATACACCTCAAATCTAATTCCTCTTTTTTCATCAAATCGATCTATCGCTTCCATTAAACCAACTATCCCCCAGTGGAACAGGTCTTCTTTACTTATAGTACCAGTCTCCTTTATATAAAATCGGCTGACCACATATTTTACTAAAGGGAGATACCTCAGAGCAAACTCCTCTCTCTCCCTTCCAGTAAGTTTCATATCAGATCTCTTTTTCTCCTCTTCCTATCGCCTTTACTTTTACTGTACCGTTAGATACAAAAAATTCCATAGTACGTCCGAAGTTTCCGCCAACGTCTTCTCCAACTATAGGAATTCCCAGTTTCTTGAGAGTATCTCTGGTTACTTCAACATTCCTTGCCCCTATATTTATCTTATCTTCTCTTCCCTTTATGCTAAACATCTGACTCCCTCCTACTATCTTAGCAACTATAGATTGTCTGCCTGCCCCCAATCTGAGTATCTCTTCTAAAAGAAAAGGGATACCTGTACTTGCAAATTTAGTGGGATTAGTATTGTCACTATTCTGAGGTATAGGTAGCAGTATATGGACCAAGCCACCTATCTTTTTAGTAGAATCGTAAAGGGCTATACCTACACAGGAACCTAAGCCTAGGCATACCAATACCCCATTTAATTTCAAAACAGACCATTCTCCAATTCCTACCACTACCCTTTCCATCTCTATATATTTACCCCTAAAGAGCTAAATATCTTTTTTAATGATACAGGGTTAGGGATAAACACCAAATAACCCTCTATCATCTCTCCCTGAACTATGAAGTCAGTAATCACAGTAATGATAGTATCATCCTCTGTTGCCTCTATTGCAAGTACAGTATCTAGGAGTGCTCCTGCCATATCACTGGCACTTGCAGGGACTGTAGGCAATAGCTTCATATTGGTAAAGCTAGCAAGAGCATTTAAAAATGTAGAGCTTACAATATTACCAACCTCTAATAATACAGAGGTTTTCATCTCCTCATTTATCTCATTCTGGGGGAAGCCTGCTACGATATTCTTTACAAGTTTCTCTGAGCTCTCTTTAGTAAATAGAAGCAGGATCTGCCCTTCTCCATCCCCTTCTACAAGGACCGTTATTCCAATAACAGGGATCTCAGGTCCTCCTAATAGATAAGGGACATCTCTCAATTTTAACAGCTTTACGTCGGGTACACTCATATCTACCCGCTGATTGAGGAGCTGTGAAAGACTGGTAGCAGCATTTCCAGCTCCAATATTTCCCAGCTCTTTCAATACATCCAGGTGCATAGAATCTAACTTCATATGTCCTCCTTATGCGCTTGCCAGTGTATTTACATCTAGTATCAAAGCAACCTTGCCATTGCCAAGGATAGTAGCCCCTACGAAGTTCTTGTTAAGATTTACCATCTTATCTATCGATTTTATCACTATCTCTTCTTCGCCGACTAGATCATCCACCGCTATACCCATCTGTTTACCTCCAGTCCTTACTATGACTGCAAAGTTACATCTATTCTTATCTGGAAGTCCTAGTACCCTTGATAATCTATATAGAGGGATGACTCTCCCTCTTGAGTACAGCACCTCGGCGTTTTTCACTGTCCTTATCTCTGCCTCCTCCAGTTTTACTATCTCCTCTATGTTACTCAGAGGTATAGCATAGACTTCATCACTAACCTTTACCAACAGGGATTGAATTATCGCTAGAGTAAGGGGTAGTCTTATGATTACTCTGGTTCCTTTTCCAGGTTTGCTTTCTATCTTTATGGTACCGTTTAGTTCTTCTACCCTCCTTTTCACCACATCCATCCCTACCCCTCTTCCAGAGATATCTGTAACTTTGTCTGAAGTGCTAAATCCCGGGATGAAGAGCAGATTATAAATGTCTTCTTCACTCATCCTGTTGAGTGCTTCTTCAGATAAAATGCCCTTTTCTACTGCCTTTTTCTTAACCTTCTCTATATTTATTCCTGATCCGTCATCTTCCACTTCTATGTATATATTATTACCTTCATGGTAAGCCAGTAACTTTATTACTCCTTCTTCCGGTTTCCCCAATTTAATTCTTTCTTCCGGAGTCTCTATACCATGGTCTATAGCATTTCTTATTAGATGCATAAGAGGGTCTCCCATTGCATCCACAACGGTCTTATCCAGTTCAGTATCAGCACCGTATATCTCAAGCCTTACCTTCTTATTCGATTCTTGGGAGAGATCTCTAACCATCCTTGGAAATCTGTTAAACACCTGCTCTATCGGAACCATCCTTACTTTCATTACAAGATTCTGCAGTTCGTTCGTTATTCTAGCCAGTTCATCAGTAGCATTACCTAATTCTTTTATCTGGGCTAACCGGGTCCTCTGTATGACTAGCTCTCCCACCAGGTTCATAAGTTCATCTAACCTCTCCACATCTATTCTTATGGTTTGTCCCATTCTAGATAGAGCCTTTATTCCTTCCTTTTCTACCGGAGCTTCCTGTTGCTTAACTATTGCCTCTTCCTTTTTCTCCTCGGCAGTTTCTCCCACACTGATCGGCGATACCTCAACGTTGTCTATCTCCGCTATCTGCATTATTGAATCTTTTATGGTATCCGCATTTTCTTTTGTTACAAATATCACTGTAAAGTCCAGTCCAAATCGTTCATTTTCGAGATCTGTAGCAGATGGTTCAGAGTGAATAATCTCTCCTTTCTCTTCCAGGGTCTTGAATACCATATAAGCCCTTACAGATTTAAGGACTGTCCCTTCTCTTAACTTCACGTATATCCTGTAGACATTGAACCCCCTTTGTACAGCCTCTCTTATTACCGCCATATTATACTGATCTAAAGAGACGCTACTCGAAGGCACTTCCTTGACTTTAGTTGCTTCTTCTGAAGTTTCTTCTATACTGGCAAATCTCTCTATAGCCTCTTTGACCAGAGGAGAATCGTCTGTGCCAGAAGTAGATATCAGCTCTAACCCTTTCTCCAATGCATCAAAACTAAAAAATAGCAGGTCAACAATGTGTTTACTTGCCTTAATTTTGTCCTTTCTGAGATCATCCAGTATATTCTCCATATTGTGGGTCAATGTTGCTATATTATTGAAACCCATAGTAGCGGACATACCCTTTATCGTATGGGCTATCCTGAATATCTCGTTTAGTAATTCTTTATTCTCTGGTGTCTTCTCCAATTCTAACAATAGTTTATTCAGCTGTACCAGGTTTTCCCTAGACTCATCCAGGAAAACAGGCAAATATTCTTTATAGTCCATAAATTTACACCACCTTCTTATAGAAGAATAGCTCTACCGGCTTCAATTTATATCTCTGGGGATCAAATATTCTTTCGGTATTTCCCAAAAATAATATCCCATCTTCTTTAAGACTCTCAGATATATTTCTGAAGACATACTCCTTTGCCTCCTGAGTAAAGTATATTATAACATTACGGCAGAGTATAAGATGCATCCCTTTAGGATACTGATCCTTCAGGAGATCTAACCGGTTAAACTTAACCGAAGAACGTATATTGTCTGCTACTTTATAATACTCTTCGTCTACTTTAACAAAATACTTAGATAACCTCTCTGCAGATACATTTTTTAGCTCATCTATTCTATACACACCTTCCTTGGCTTTCTTTAAAGCCTCTTCATCTATGTCTGTAGCCAGCAGGCTAAAACTCTTTATCTTTAACTCGTCCAATATTATGGCTACAGAGTATGGCTCATTTCCGTAAGAACAACCAGCACTCCAGATATTTAAGGCTCCAAATCTATCTCTCAGATAGGGAATGATCCTGTTCTTTAGGATATCAAATTGATCTATGTTTCTAAAGAATTCAGAGACATTTATGGTAACTTTATCTATGAAATCCTTCTTCAGTTTTTGGTCTTTCTCTATGGCTTTATAGAAAGTTAAGAAGTCTTTAGCTCCGACTCTATCCATAAGGACTTTGACCCTACGCTTTATCTGATCCTCCTTATAGCCATCTAAATCCAGACCAAGTAACTCTTTTATCTTTCTCTTAAAAAGTGTATAATCGTCTACCAATAGACTCACAGTTCTGAGACCATCCTTTCTATCTCCGCCGGAATTTGGTCTAAGTCAACTATACTGTCGACTACTCCTCTTTCTATTGCCGCTTTAGGCATTCCAAAAACAACACAGCTCTTCTCATCCTGAGCTATAGTCTTTCCCCCATTCCTCTTTATCTCCTCCATCCCTCTAGCACCATCAACCCCCATCCCTGTCAGTATTACTCCCACGATGTTATTTTTGAAACTCTTGACAGCAGATAACATAGCTACGTCTACCGATGGTCTGACCCCAAAGACAGGTGGATCCTCAGTAAGGGTAAGAGTACTTCCATTTACAATTAGATGATATCCACCAGGAGCTACATAGGCTACTCCACTCTTAAGAGATTCTCCCTCTTCCGCCTCTTTTACTATAAATTTGGAGACGCTGTCGAGCCTTTCTGCCAGAGACCTTGTAAATCCAGGAGGCATATGCTGTACTATTATGATTGATGTATCCTGAAGAGGATTTAATCTTGACATTATCTGATGGAGGGTCTGTGGTCCACCAGTGCTAGATCCAATAATCACAAGTTTTCTGGACCCTCTTCCGGGAGCTTTTACCCCCCTGTTTTGACTTTCGACAGGCTTTACATATCTGCTTTTTGTTTTTACAGCATTAACCACCTTTAACTGTAGGTCTTTGATGAAAGAGTCAAAATCACCAAGAAGATTTTTAGGCTTAGCCACAAAATCTACTGCACCATTCATCAGGGCTTCTACAGTTACCTCTGCTTCTTTGGTGGTTAATGCACTCACCATAATGACAGGGATTGGTTTTAGACGCATTATATTTTTTAGAGTCTCCAAGCCATTCATAAAAGGCATCTCTACATCCAATGTTATAACATCAGGATCTAAGACTTTTAGTTTTTCTAAGGCGTCTTTACCATTTTCTGCAGTTCCTATAACTTTTATCTCAGGATTCTGCTCCAAAGCATCCTTTAATACCCTTCTTATCAGTGCCGAATCATCGACTATCAAAACCTTAATCACTTTTCCATCCTTTCTTTATCAAATTTCTCTGATAGTTAAAGAGAAATCTTATAAGCCTTTCTCTTTCTTTCTCATCTAGCAGTGTAAATTTTACCCCAGCATATATGATTTCTTCTGATCTATTACCTGATACTATCTCTTCTTTATCTATCCAGACAATCTCCCCTTCACAGTCAATTGGAGACTCTGGAAAAGGTAATTCTATTCTCATCTGAATCACATCACGGATCCTTAAATATTCAGGGAGAACTATCTTTACTCCTCCACCACTTATATCCTTTGTATAGGTATTATAAATAGCTTCGCCGTCCTTTAACTTGTAAGTTACATTGAGGAGTATTGGAACTCTTACATAGTTTCTTCTCTGGACCCTGACCACATCTCCAGATACTACTATATGCAACAGCGGGAGAGGTTCCAGCTGTCTTTTAATAACCTCTCCAGATATTCTATAGACCGCTTCACTGGTGGCAGAATAAACAAATATTCTCTCTCCCAACCTTACAGGTATGGGTACTGTTCCTATAAATGGCAAAGCTAATACCATCTTATCGTCACTTATTTCTTCTATCCTACTATTATAACTTCCCTGATATTCACCCTCTGCTACTCTTATAAAGACCTTTTTATTTGGCACAAAAGCCTTATGCTTCATTTTATACTTACCTTTTCCAATATATTACGGAAGAATCCTCTGAATCCTACCCCTTTTCTCTCTGATCCGGTTAACTTTAATGCAATATCACTTATCGCTCTAGCAGACTTTGAAAATGGGTATCTGGTTACAAAAAGTGTCTGTTCTTTTACCGCTCTTTCCACCCATATATCATCAGGAATACTGCCTAGATAAGAAACAGAAAATTTCAGGAATCTCTCCAGTAGAATATTTAGTCTACTGGCAGTATCTTCTCCCTCTCCAGGGTCTTTTACTCTGTTTACTATAATCTTTATATCTTTTTTTGCTCCAGATAAACTTATAGCTTTTATAAGTGTATAGGCATCAGCCAGGGCTGTTGGTTCGGGCGTCATAACTAATAAGATCTCGTCACTACCGGAGGCAAATGACAGGACATCCTGATGTATTCCTGCCCCTCCATCTATAAAGACATAATCTACATTACTTCCCAGTTTTATCAGCTTCTCTATAAGTATCTCCTGTCTATAGGGGTCTATCTTAGATAGCTCCAAAGCTCCAGAACCTCCAGGAATTACAAGTATTCCCTCTGGACCATAAGTAACAACCGATTCCAGATCAACATTCCTGTAGATGGCATCATAAAGGGTATATTTAGGGGTTAATCCTAGTATTACCTCCACATTTGCAAGACCTAAGTCTCCATCTATTATTAATACCCTCTTTCCCAATCTCTGTATTGCCACCCCTAGATTTACGCATATGTTAGTCTTTCCTGTCCCACCTTTACCACTTAAAACTGAAAAGATCCTTGCCTCGCTACTCATTCTGAGATCACGTTCCTCTTTAATATAAGTTCAGCGAGCTTTTCACTCTTTGCTATCTCTATGTTTCCAGGTATATTTTGTCCATCCGTTACATATCCTATAGGCAGGTTTGTATATACCGGCAGATTTACCAGGTTCCCCAAGGTTACTGCCTCATCCAGTTTACTTATAATAAGAGAATTTGGATACAGAATCTTATAATTATCGTATATCTCCTTTATGTATGTGAAATTGTCAGTAGCACTTATAACCAGATATATCTTAAGCCCTTGGATGGGTATCGTATATATAAACTTTCTCAGCAGTTCTACATACTCTTTATCCCTCTTACTTCGCCCGGCACTATCTATAAAGACTATATCCATAGATCTAAATTTATGAATTACCTTCTCAAATTCTCTTACGTTGAATACTGTTTCTACCGGTATATTTAATATTTTACCATATATCTTGAGCTGTTCTATAGCTCCACTCCTGTATATATCTGTACTAATAATGGCTACATCTTTGTTTTCTTCTGCCGAATAGTACGATGCCAACTTTAGTATAGTGGTTGTCTTTCCTACGCCAGGTGGTCCTATAAAAATAGCTCTGGTCTTACCAGTATAATTCTGATTCCTTTCTGTCTTTATAAGTCCCTTTATAATGGAGGTCAGTATACTTGTGTCTAGTTCTTTTAACTTTATCTGATTTCCTCCAGTGGCTTCTATATAACTTGAGATTATAGTGCTTATTATGTCATTATCTACTTCCTCTTCTGTAAGGAGTCTCTTAATCTTGGAGAGGGCAGGAGGGTCTATACCTGCATCTTCTCTATAAGAGGTGGTAACCCTTTCCTGTATTTCAAAAGAGATGTCTTTTGCTGCGGTCACCTCTATCTCTGTAGCCCCAAAGAAACCGAGCAGTCCCTTTTTCTTTACCTTTTGTACAAGGAGTAAAGATGCATCCTCCCCTAAATTTTCTTTTACATTCTTTATTGCCTCTTCAACTGTCCTACCATAGAACTTCTTTACTATCATAGTGATATTATCCCAATATTTTCTATATTTAATGTATTATCTATTTCATTATACGATAAGACGGACACCTGAGGGATAGCTCTATCTAAGAGTCGTTTAAGTGGAAGCCTGAGTTGTGATGAGGTAACTATGACAGGCTGGAATCCCCTCTTTATCCCCTCGTCTATTAGGACGGAAAGCTTCCCTATGAGTTTCTGCCAGGAGTCAGGATCTATAGATAAGACTGTTCCCTGGTCTGTTTTAAATAGATTCGACATCAATTTCTCTTCTGTCTTAGGTTCTATAAGTATGACAGGAAGTACCCCATCTGGAGTAGCCAGCTCTCTACTTATCATCCTTCCCAATCTCTCTCTTACCTTCTGGAGTATTATCTCTATATCTTTATTTATTCTGGCAGTATCAGATGCTGTCTCAAGGATAGATACCAGATCCCTCAACGGAACCCTCTCTCTAAGTAGTGCCTGAAGTACTCTCTGAATTTCTCCTAAGGTCATTTGACTGAGGGCATCATCAACTACTGCGGGATAATCCTGCCTTATTGCATCCAGAAGTCTTTGGACATCCTGTCTTGTAAGGAGTTCATCAGCATACCTCTTTATTATCTCGGTCAGATGAGTTGCTATTACCCCTGAACTGTCTATAACTGTGTACCCTTTACTTTCTACGATTTCCCTAGCCTCTAGAGGAACCCATTTTGCAGGTAAGCCGAATATGGGCTCTTTAGTTTCTATCCCATCTATATTTAGCCCTTCTGGATTTAATACCATTACATAGCCGGGCATAACTTCTCCTTTGGCTACCTCTATCCCTCTTACCTTTATTATATAACTATTGGGTCTTAACTGTATATTATCCCTTATCCTGATCGGAGGTACTATGATTCCCAACTCCTGAGCTATCTGTCTTCTAAGCATTGTGATCCTTTCAAATAATTCTCCCCCCTGGGACTTATCTACAATCGGTATCAATCCATATCCTATTTCTATCTCCATAGGATCGACAGTTACCAGAGGCATCACAGTCTCCACGCCCTGAGTCGTCGAAGGTTTTTCTTCTTTGATCTCTTCTTTGACTGGCATTCTTCTGAGAACATACGATAATCCGCCCATTAAACCAGCAAATAGAAATAATACAAGCTTCGGTAGACCTGGGACCAGACCTAATAATAAAAGGACTCCAGCTATTATACTCATAACCCTACTATTTGATAGGATCTGCCTTGAAAAATCTATCCCCAAATTTTCTTCCGAAGCGCCTCTAGTAACTATCAAACCCGTGGCAGTAGACACCAACAGCGCAGATATCTGATTTACCAGTCCATTCCCTACCGTGAGTAGGGCATAAGCCTCTAATGCACCTCTAAAATCCATCCCCCTCTGTATAACTCCTATCATCCATCCCCCCAAGAAGTTAACCGCAGTTATTATTATAGCTGCTATGGCATCACCTCTAACAAATTTACTTGCCCCATCCATAGCTCCATAGAAATCTGCCTCCTGTTCTATCTGCTTCCTTCTATTTCTCGCCTCTTCCTCTGTAATTAGCCCTGCATTTAAGTCTGCATCGATACTCATCTGTTTACCTGGCATAGCATCTAGCGTAAACCTAGCTGCCACCTCTGCCACTCTCTGGGCGCCATTGGTGATCACTACAAACTGAATAACTACAAGTATCAAAAATATGACCAGTCCAACTATATAGTTTCCTCCAACCACAAACCTTCCGAAGGCATTTATTATCTCTCCGGCATAACCGGAGAGAAGTATAAGCCTAGTTGCAGAAATACTCAGAGCTACCCTGAAAAGGGTAGCGAATAGGAGTATTGAAGGAAATGTAGAAATCTCTATAGCCTCTCTAACATATATGCTTATTAAGAGTAGAGATAGAGAAAAGGTTATATTGAGTGTTAGCAGGATATCAAGGAGAAATGGGGGTAACGGGACAATCATCATAATAACGATGAGTATTATCCCTACAGCCAGAGAAAGATCACTATATCTCAGTATATTTCTTATAGCTTCCATCTATACCACCTTTCCCCTTTTTCTATACACATACGCCAATACCTCAGCGACAGCCTGATAAAGTTTTGGTGGGATCTCCTCTCCCACCTCTACCAGTTTATATAACATCTGAGCAAGTGGAGGATTTACAACAATAGGAATATTCCATCTTCTAGCCTCATTTTTTATCCTTTCTGCCATAAGCCTTGCTCCTTTAGCTACTACTATAGGGGCATTCATAGTCTTTATATCGTATCTTAATGCAACAGCGTATTCAACAGGATTTGTAATAACCACATCGGCTTTCTTTATCTCCTGCATCATTCTCCTTGTAGCCAGTTCTCTCTGTCTCTGTTTTATCCTGCTTCTTATAAGAGGATCTCCTTCAGTCTCCTTCAATTCTTCTTTTAGTTCCTCCCTTGTCATTCTTATACTGGCTTCAAATTCTCTCCTCTGAAGCATATAATCTAACACTCCGATAGCCAGCAGTACTATCCCTGCCTGCTGAGAAAATCTGATGATATTATCTATAGTAAATCTAAAGGTATTAGAAAGAGATGTCTTCCAGAGAGAGAAGATACTCGTACTTATATTCCCGATAAAACTGTATCCTAGATAACCAAGGAGGATAAGCTTCATAATAGCCTTAAGAATATCTATCAGAGCTCTTTTTGAGAATATCCTTCTTATTCCCATAAAGGGATTTATCCTGGAGATTTTTGGGGTAATAGCTTCAGAGGAAAAGAGGAATCCTGTCTGAACAAATCCTACTAGCAGAATAACTACGAATATTATTCCAAATATGGGAAGGAGTATTAGAGATAGTTTATAACCTACATCCATCACTATATCTCTTAGGTTCTGTACAGTTATCTCACTTCTATGCATACCTCCTATAAAGGTTATAAGAATAAGTGATAGCTGATGGTACATCATAGGGATAAGAGAGGCGATAATCATAACTCCAGAGATAAATCCTAAGCCAGAGATCAATTCATGGCTTATAGCTATCTGACCCCTTCTCCTTGCCTCCTCTCTACGTCGAGGGGTTGCTTGTTCTGTTCTTTCCCCGTCAGGCATATCTATCTGAACCCCTTTACTATAGAAATTAGCTGTCTTATCAGATAAGGAAGCTCTCTATTAATGATATCTGGAAGACTACCGATAAGTATCAGTAGGATAAGGAATGCGAGTCCTGTTTTTAATGGTAATCCGACTATAAATATGTTAATCTGTGGAACTGTCCTTGCTATGATCCCCGTTACTATATCTACAAGAAGCATTGTCGTAATTACCGGTGTGGCAAATCTCAGAGCTACCTGCAGGACAAAGTTTCCTACCAGTTTAAATGATTCTATAAAGGTGTAACTATTCGGGTTAATCTCTCCTACAGGAACAAGATTAAAACTGTAATAAAGTGCTTCTAAAACCTGCAGATAGCCTCCAGTTACAAGAAATATAAATATCCCTAAGACGAAAAGAAAATCACCTATAGGGGATAATTGGATGTCAAAAGCAGGGTTTACTATATTGGCAAGACTCAGACCTACCTGGAAATCGACGATCTGGCCTGCCAGTTGAAGCATATAGAAGATTATGTTACTCAATAAGCCGATGACGATTCCAACTATCACCTCTTTTATCCCCAGAAGTACAAGAGTGTTAACTGTTGGTAATTCCTTCAGAGAATAAAGTTGGACCAGTACGAAGCTCATACCGATAGTCAGAAGTAATCTTATGGAGTCAGGGATTACTCTTATACCAAATGGTAAAAAGACAAAGATTATACCAAACAGCCTGAGAAAGACGAGTAAGAAACTAACTATCTGTAACAGTGATATCCCTGCTATCTCTATCATGGCAGTATATTACCCATCCTTATAAAGATATCTTTGCTAAAATCCAGAAGTGTATTGAGCATCCATCCGCCTAGAAGTATCAGTACAAGAAATACCACCAGAATTTTAGGCACAAAGGCTAGAGTCGCTTCATGTATCTGAGTTAAAGCCTGGAGGAGGCTGATGATAATGCCTATTACCAAACTTGCTATTAAGGCTGGCCCGCTTATCAGAATTACAGTTATTAGTGAATTCTTTATAAGTGTTACTGCCTCACTCAGACTCATTTAAACCTCACCTGAAACTCTGAACTAATGAATTAACCACTAGAGACCAACCGTCTACAAGCACAAACAGGAGTAGCTTAAATGGTAGTGAGATCATCACTGGAGGTAACATAAGCATACCCATAGCCATAAGTATACTGGCAACAACCATATCTATGACTAGAAATGGCAGATACAACATAAAACCCATCTGAAAGGCAGTTGTAAGTTCACTTATCATAAATGCAGGTATGAGAACATAGGTAGGGACATCATTTCGATTTTTAGGCCTAGGGATCTTAGCCAATTTTACAAATAAGGCTAAATCTCTTTCTCTTGTCTGCCTAAACATAAACTCTCTTAAAGGTTTTATTCCTCTATTCACTGCCTCCTGAAAGGTTATCTCCCCTTTCATATAGGGTTGCCAGCTCGACCTCTCTATCTGGGAAAATGTAGGAAACATTGTGAAGAACGTCAAGAATAAAGCCAGAGCAGATATCACCTGTCCAGGCGGTATCTGCTGGGTTCCTAAGGATGATCTTAAAAAACTTAAGACAACTATTATCCTCGTGAACGAGGTTACCATAATAGCTATGGAGGGGGCTAACGCCAACACTGTTATTATACCAAGAAGTTGCAGGGTACCTGATACGTCCTGAGGTTTGTCGGAAGGAGTCACCTCTATTTTGAATGTGGGTAACTCCTGAGCGACAGAATAACCAGGCAGAAAGAGTATCTCTACAATAAGAAATAGACATATTAGACTTTTGAATATATTAAACATTCTCTTCATCTGTAAATTCTTTTAGAAGCACTATACTATTTGGACTGCAACCTATCAAAAAACATCTATTTTTATATTTTATGATATGTAAGGACGAATTCATTCCCAGATAAAGCCCCTCTATATGTTTGAGTTCCTTCGAAGGAAACCTTATCCACGGGATCTTTCTATTTTTCAGAATCCACCATATAATAAGTAAAAGAACTAAGATTACTGTAAAAACCAGGAAAAACTTTACCATCTATGCTAACCCAAGACCTTCCTTACAGCCTCTAAGACCCTATCAGGTTGAAAGGGTTTTACTATAAAGTCTTTAGCTCCAGCCTGAATAGATTCGATCACCATCGCCTGTTGTCCCATAGCACTGCACATTATAATCTTCGCTTCAGGATCGATCTTCTTTATCTCTTTTACAGCAGTAATTCCGTCCATTTCCGGCATAGTTATGTCCATAGTCACAAGGTCCGGTTTAAGTTCTTTATAGAGAGCCACTGCTTCAAGTCCATTTGACGCCTCACCAGCTATCTCATATCCATTTTGACTCAGGATATTTTTTAACATCATACGCATAAAGGCAGCATCATCAACAATCAGAATCTTTTTGCTCATTGTTCCTCCTCCAATCTTTTTTCTGGACTTAGTATCTCAGTAATACGAACGCCAAAATTTTCATCAATTACAACCACCTCTCCTCTGGCTATAAACTTTCCATTCACCAGTATATCTACTGGCTCTCCGGCAAGTTTATCTAATTCTATAATGGACCCTGAAGACAATGCCAAGAGGTCCTTTATCAGCATCCTTGTTCTACCCAATTCAACAGAGATCTGTATTGGTACATCTTTTAACAGTTCTAAATTACTGATCTTTTCTTCCTTCGTCTGAGATACAGTTAACGGTTGAAATGTAACGGGCTGGATATTGGACGCATCATCTACAGTTAATACCTTATTCTCCTCAGGCTTTTTCCCTTCAGAGTTAGTAGCTATCTCTGCGGAAACTTTTGGTGTCAATTTTTCTTCCGAGACCTTTTCAACTATCTGATATATGTTACTATTAGAACCTGCAATGACGAGTCCGTATCTAAAACCAGTAAACTCCTCATTAAATATCATCTCTCTTGCATTATCATCCAACTGATAGATCTTAGGAGGTTCTATTTGAAGCTTTCTACCGATTACTTCAGAAAGAGAAAGAGCCATAGCGCTGATCATCTGACTAAAAGCCTCAGAGATAGCACTCAATGATATGTCGTTAAATTCTGTTATTGGATTTTCTTCTCCCATCATAAGGGTCGCTATAGTTAAGGCATCTTTATCTTCTAATAAGAAGAATAATCTGGTTATATCTTGTATTGCACTGCTTACAACTATATACGACTTCCCTAATATTTCCATACCTATCTTCTCTATGCTTCGTCTCTCTATACTACTTACAGAGATGTCTCTACCTACAAGGGCAGATAGTGTAGTAACAGAAGTTTTCATCGCAGATAGCCATATATCTTCTATACTCTTTAATGTCTTCATCTATTCACCTCTCGTTACGCTACCTAAGATCTTTACCCCTATCTTCTTTCCAACTCTTCCCGGTCTACCCAGGTATTTGGGTTGATCACCAACTTTCACCACTAAGGGGTCCATTATAAGTGTTTCTAATTTTATTATATCTCCTACTTTCAGATCTAGGAGTTCCTGGAATGTTATCTCTGCCTTTCCAAGCTCCACTATTACTGGAACCTCAATATTCTCAAGTTTTTTCTTGATCCTCTGTATTATTTCTTCCTGCCTAGAACCTCGCCTTGAAAACCACTGTCTGGCACTCAGTTTAGGGAGTATTGCCTCCAGCATTTCACTTGGTATGCAGAGGTTCAATAAACCACTAGTACTATCTCCTATCTGTATAGAAAAGGAAATAAGAGCTACAACCGAAGAAAGAGGTACGATCTGTTGTATAAACTGAGGGTTTGTCTCTATCCCTGATCTTACCGGTGCGGTCTTTATTATTGAACTCCAGGCTTCTCCTAATAGTTCCAAGATCTTATCGACTATGTCTTCGATAATATTCATCTCAATGTCGGTAAGCTCTCGATTCTTCTTAAGTCCCTTTCCTGGTCCACCCAATAGTCTGTCTACCATACTGAATATGATGTTATTACTTATCTCCAATAGAGCAGTACCACTTAGAGATTCCATAGTATAAACAACTATAAAGGAGGGGATCGGAACACTCTGAATATATTCACCATAGGGTAACTGGTCTACACTTGCTATACTGCAATGCGTTACCGTTCTTAATCTACTTGAAAGGTAGAGTGATAAAGACCTGGAGAAACTTTCATGTAACATCTCTAGAGTACGTAACTGGTCTTTAGAAAATTTACTTGGTCTTCTAAAATCGTAAGGTTTTACCTTACGTTCTTTATTTTCTTCCTTTATCTCCTCTACCTTTAACTGCCCTGAGGTAAGGGCAGATAACAAGGTATCTATTTCTTCTTGAGAAAGTATCTCTGGCATATTCTCACCCTATTGCACCACCATATCAGTGAATAAAACCTTTCTAACTATCTTAGCATTTAAAAGTGAATTAAGTCTCTGTACAATCTTGGCTTTTACCTGCTCGATACCAGCTGGAGTAGATAACTCGCTGATCTTTGTCCCATTAAACACCGATATAATCTCATCTCTGACTCTTGGCATATCTGCTTCTATTATCTTGGCAGCACTGTCGTTAACTACCTCTAAAGAGACAGAGACTTTGATATAGTGGAACATACTACCCTCACTACTCAAGTTCGTAAGTATCTCTTTATTTAAAGAGACTAAAACAGGTTTCTCCTGTTTCGAGTTGTTAGAACCGGTTACAAATTTTAAAGCCAAAATGCTACCAACTACCAGTACCACTGCTATTATAGCGATTATAACTATTAACTTTTTCATCTATCTCTTTACCCCTTCAACAGGCATTACTGGAGGCTCTCCTTTAGAAGCCTCTTCCAAAAGTACAACTATATCTACTCTTCTATTCTTAGCCCTGTGTTCTTCTGAGTCATTCGGGAAGAGTGGCCTAAATTCACCATAACCTACAGCAGACATCTTCTCTGGAGATAATCCCACATGCTCTACCAGATATCTTAATACTGTCGTGGCTCTGGCGGTAGAGAGTTCCCAGTTGGATGGAAATTGTGGGGTATTTATTGGGAGATTATCAGTATGACCCTCGATCCTTATCTGATTGGGTAGTCCTTTTAAAGCCTTTCCTATATTATCCAAAATCTGCTTGGACCTCGGTTTCAGATCCGCTTTACCCAAGTCAAAGAATGTTGAGTCTTTAATGCTGATTACAAGACCTCTCTCATTTATACTTGTCTCAACTGCCCCCTTTAATCCTGAAGATTCCACTATATTCATAATCTGATGCATCGCTTCTGTAAGTTGAGCTAGATTAGCCCTAGTAGGGCCCAGTGTCTCTACAGTAATACTCTGTCCACCGGTTAATATACCGGTTCCCCCTTTAAAGGCAGATTGAAGTGAGATTGCTAACTCTCTAAATCTTGCTGCATCTATACTGGAGAATGTAAATAACATAACAAAGAATATCAGTATCTGGGTTACCATATCTCCATAAGAGGTCATCCACAGGGGAGCACCAGGAGGAGGATTTTCAGGTTTTTTCTTTAGCGCCATAGATTTCTTCCACCTCTCTTTCCTGCTGTACCTTCTTTCTCAGTTTTGGAGACAGGAATACATGCAGTTTCTGTTCCAGTATCCTCGGATTTTCCCCTGCCTGTATGGAAAGTATCCCCTCTATCTCAATAGCTCTCAGTAGAGACTCGTCAGAACTTTTAAGTTTCAATTTATTTGCTATCGGGGTTGCTATAACATAGGCAAGGAAAGCTCCATAGAATGTGGTTACTAAGGCTAACGCCATAGAAGGACCGATAGTTGAGGGGTCGTTAAGTTGTCTTAACATCCTTATAAGGCCTATAACAGTCCCAAGTAATCCAAATGATGGTCCCAAGCCGGCGATAGTCTCAAAGATTCCTATGCCAACCTTGTGTCTCTCTTCAATAAAAGAGAGCTCTGTCTCTAATATGTTCCTTATCAGATCAGGGTCTACACCATCCACTACCAGTTGTACTCCTCTCTTTAAAAAGTCATCGTCCAAGTTAGATATCTCTTCATCAAGAGCCAGCAGTCCTTCTCTTCTAGCCCTCTCTGCCAGACTTACTAGCGTTTTTATGATACCTTCGTAATCTGGGGTCTTACCAAAGAATGCTACCTTTAATACCTGAATGGTTGTAAGGATCTGGTCTAATCTGAAACTGGTAACAGTAGCCATTATAGCTCCACCAAAAGTAATAAGCATTGATGGAACATCTATAAATGTAGATATACTACCCCCCTGAGTCATACCAAGTATCACAATAAATATACCCCCTAAAATACCTAAAAAGGTTGCTATATCCACTATATCACCTTCTAATAGTCTTCTATAATTCCATATATAGACCTTTTATAGTTAATAATCCTCCGTATAATCTCTTCTAGAGGCTCTTTAACCACAAATCTTTTGCCTGTAGTAAGAGTAATTGTAGTGTCAGGAGTAGCCTCTATTATCTCTATAAGATCTGCATTTATAACAAATCTGGTATTATTAAGCCTGGTAACCTGTATCATCTCTTGAGATTCACCAGCTCCTGCAACATCTCATCAGAGGTGGTTATAACTCTAGAGTTAGCCTGAAAGCCTCTCTGTGTAATTATCATATTAGTAAATTCACTAGCGAGATCAACATTAGACATCTCTAGCGCTCCAACGTACAGACTTCCTCTTCCTCCACTTCCAGGAGCCCCTATTAAAGGTTCGCCAGAGTTAACTGACACCTCGAAGAGGTTAGAACCAACCCTCGTTAATCCTCCAGGATTGCCAAAATTCGCCAGTGCTATCTGTCCTAAAACTTGATTCAATCCGTTAGAATATATACCAGTTATAACACCATTCCCACTTACAGTAAAGTCTATAAGGGAGCCCATCGGATAACCGTCCTGATAAGACACACTTATACTGGTATCTCCCCCAAGCTGAGTTATATTAGAGAAGTCTGGATTAATATTAAGGTCTCCAGCACCTGGATTAAAGAGGCTCGCAGATATATTAAGAGGGTTTATAGTAGAACCAGAAGGATTGTATGTTCCATCATTGTTAAATACTATAGTACTGCTCCATCCACTTATGTCATTTCCGTCTATAGAGGCGGTTACTGTCCACTCATTCGTATTAGTCTTCTCGAAAGTAAACCTCAATGTATGGGAGACACCAAGAGAATCATATATAGTTGTCGGTGCGCTAAAGGTTGTATTTAAAGCGCTTTGAGCATCCAGATTTCCAACAACTTTTACATTTGATGTTGCCCTTGCCATCATCTGCTGGCCCTTAGGAATAACTATTGGTTCTACAGGCATACTGGTATCAACTACTCCACTATTGTTAGCCCTCCATCCAAGGACCTTATAACCAGTACTTGGATTCACTAGACTCCCATCGAGTCCTATACTGAATCCTCCATCTCTTGTAAAGTATTTTTTGGTACCGTCTGTAACTATGAAGAAACCATCACCTTGGATGGCAAAATCTGTAGGATTTCCCGTGTATTGAAAGTTACCAGGTGTATGTATGGTATTGATACCCCCTATAATCATCCCCAATCCTACCTGTATCGGATCTGTCCCTCCAATACCGTCTTGAGGGGCAGAAGCTCCTCTAAGTGTCTGATAGAAAAGGTCCTGGAATGTAACTCTAGCCATCTTATAGCCAGTAGTATTTACATTGGCTATATTATTTGCTATAACATCCATCCTTATCTGATGATTTCTTAAACCAGACACTCCGGCAAATAATGAACGCATCATATTTAATAGTCCTCCTTAATAAAGGGCCTCCTCGTAGAGGTCCAGCCCCGAATTTTCATAATATAATAGCTCCATCTATATTAGTAAATATTCTGTTCTTCAAGCCTTCCTCTTCTATAGCAGTCACAATGGTTCGAGTGGGTATGTTTACAACAAAAGCCTTACCATTTATTATGACCAGAGAGTCCCTCACACCCTTTGAATTTGCCAAATCAATAGCCTTGTTTATTCCATTGACTTCCTCTTCTCCTATCTCTATCCCTCTTAAGAGTATTCTCTCCTGGGCGTGCTTCGATACATTGATCTGTCCAAGCTTTAATTTAGCTTCAAATATATCTCTGAAAGCTACTCCGGAATTATTGGTAAGATTTTTCCTTATCTGCTCTATACCTTGCTGATTAATGTTTTCAACTCTCTTAACCATTCGTAATCACCTCCGAAACCGAAGAGATATCATAGGAAGTTCCATCTATCCAGAGCTTGGGTGATCCATTCTCAAATGTGATCTTCGAGACGACCCCAATCTTATCCCCCACCCTTACCTTCTTACCCAAAAAGCTCATAGCTTCTATCCTAAGTACCTTATTCAGGAGCTGATTTATACTCTCAGATTGCTGAAGTACAGTGTCCAGAGTAGAAAATTGAACCAGCTGAGATGTAAACTCTTCAGTATTTAACGAATTAAGAGGGTCCTGGTTTTTGAGTTGAGCAAGGAGAAGTCTTAAAAAATCATCTCTACTAAGTATCGTAGATGTACTTTGCGCTATCGTTGTGTTTTCTGCCCTGGTTATGGAACTCATACTGTTGGCTTCTCTTGCCTCTAATATCCTACTTATAGTCCTCATTAATGGTATATCCATCCTCATTTCACCTCCTTATACTATTAGATCTATTAAATTTCCTATACTTCTCACTTCAACTACCTCTATCTTCTTATTTCCCTCTTTATAGGGATAAGTGAAATTGAATCTATTATCCCTATCCCTTCTATAGGAAGACATCCCTGATTCTCCCATAATATATACACTGACGCTTCCCAGTTCAAGTCCCTTCTCAAATAGACCTCTCTTTAGGCTATCTATATTACTTTCTATAAAATCTCTAAGCTTCTCATTCGAAACCATCAATCTGATATTCAGTCTTTCATCCTCCAAAAATATCCTTACCCTTACCTCTCCTGAACTATCAGGATGTAACTTTAAGATTGCCTCTCCTGTCTTACTATCCCCAGTTATTCTTTCTGAAATCAACCTCACAATCTTCTCTGAAAAGTTAGTATTCTCTTCTTGTAAGGAATGATCAATAGAAGGGATGGCTCTATCTGCCCTTAGATGCATAGAGTTAAAATTGGAGTCATTTTCTGAAGTTTTGGCAGTTTTATCTACCTTTCTATATGAAGAATCTTTAGTATCAGATGTATCTGATCCCACTTTAAGATCTATCTCTTTTTTCTTTTCGAAAACTTCTATATCCTCTCCTTTACCATTATGAGTCGGGTTAGATGTAATATTGCCCTGTTTTTCATAAATAACCGGGTTTTCTTTTCTGGTATCTATTACATCCCTATCTAGATTTATCCCAGGTATCTCTCTATTAGTCCCTTTTGTATCTATTACATCCCTATCTAGATTTATCCCAGGTATCTCTCTATTAGTCCCTTTGGTATCTATTACATCCCTATCTAGATTTA
>Ga0078972_1001459_pt1 | contig 88236 bp, 84 predicted proteins | sample YelNatPaOPGAMG01_FD_67568 | JGI IMG/M metagenome (GOLD analysis project Ga0078972, IMG submission 67568) | Hot spring thermophilic microbial communities from Obsidian Pool, Yellowstone National Park, USA - OP-RAMG-01 (SPADES assembly) (version 2) | ecosystem: Environmental > Aquatic > Thermal... | reverse complement strand
TTCCTCTTTTTAATTCTATTTTTCTCATAGGATAAACATGGTTATCCTAATATTTAAATGTTTCTATTTTATTTTTAGCTTATAGAATCATTTATTTATCACTCGTTGACTTAACAGAATCGATTAGGCAAAGGTTTATAAATACACATCTTTTTTCATACTTACAAATTTTAATTTAAATTTCAGTTATAGAAGATGGCAGGAGAAAAACCAAATATAAACGTGATCTTTGTAGGTCATGTAGACCATGGAAAAAGTACTTCAATAGGCAGATTGCTCTATGAAACAGGAAAGTTTTCAGAGCAAGAACTGCAGAAGATGAGAGAAATTGCCGAAAAACTTGGCAAAAAGGGCTTTGAGTTCGCTTTTGTAATGGACAGATTCAAAGAAGAAAGAGAACGTGGAGTAACAATAGACTTAGCATATAAGAAACTTGTAACGAAAAAGTTCAGCGTTACAATCATAGATGCTCCAGGACACAGAGACTTCGTTAAGAACATGATAACAGGAACAAGCCAGGCAGATGCTGCTATCTTAGTCGTTGCGGTCCAGCATGGTGTTTTGGCACAGACAAAAGAACATATCTGGCTTTGCAGAACAATGGGGGTAGAGCAAATAGCAGTATTAATAAATCAGATGGATACTGTAGACTATTCCCAGGAAAAATATGAAAAAGTAAAGACAGATGTTTCAATGTTGCTTAAAACAGCTGGATATAAACTAGACAAGGTTCAGTTTGTTCCTATAAGCGCATTTGTCGGAGATAATGTAACTAAGAAAAGCGATAAGCTAAAATGGTATAATGGCCCTACTTTGCTAGAGTTGTTCGATACTTTCGAGGAACCAAAGAAACCAGTTGACTTGCCTTTGAGAATGCCCCTCCAAGATGTTTATAATATCACTGGAGTAGGCACTGTTCCAGTTGGAAAAATTGAAACAGGAAAGATGAAACCAGGAGATAAAGTTATAGTCTTGCCTGCGAGAACTGGAAAAGGCGTTGCTGGCGAAGTTAAGACTGTTGAGATGCATCATGAAGCATTGAAAGAAGCTATTGCTGGTGATAATGTAGGGGTTAACTTGAGAGGCGTAGGAAAGCAAGATATAGCAAGAGGAGATGTTATTGCTCCAATTGATGCTGCTCCTCCAGTAGCTCAAGAATTCTTGGCGCAAGTTGCAGTTATAAATCACCCAACAGTTATTGCTCAGGGATATACTCCAGTATTGCATATCCATACTGCCCAGGTTCCGGCGCAATTTGTCTCAATTGAGAAAAAACTTGACCCTAAAACAGGGCAGGTTGCTCAAGAAAAACCCGACTTCATCAAAAACGGAGATGTAGCTATAGTAAGGATTAAACCTTTGAAGCCTCTTGTAATAGAGACACAGAAGGATAATCCGCATATGGCAAGATTCGCTGTTAGAGATGCAGGTCAGACAGTCGCTGCAGGAATCTGCATTGAAATAACGCAGAAATATTAATTTCTATTTTTTCTTTTTTATTTTAGTTACTTTTTTCCGTTTTTTTAATTTTTAATTTTTTAAAGAATTAGTGAAAACTCTGTTTCCCCAATTACTCTTAGTTCACTTTCATGAAAATAAATATTCTTATAGAAAATATGCCTGTTAAATATAATTAGAAATATAATCAGTTTCTTACAAACTTACAAACTGATCATTTTTATTCTCGTCTTGATATTAGCAAAGTTTCGTGCAACAATAAAATGACAGTGAAGTTTCTCAGCTGCTTTTATGATGTTCAAGGTTGCTGCACCATCTAGAATAATCGCATAGATTCTTTTTTTCTTTTTCTGAAAACTATTTAGAACTCTGCTAATCTCTGAATGTGAAGCATTATATAACACTTTCAAGCCATCCGATGTTTTTACTATGAATGCTGCTCCTTTTGAACCTTCTAAACCATTTAAAATACTTTGAAAGAAATTTCTTTCATCGTCTGTTTCATCAATTATTTCTTCTTCAGGTTCTTCAGCATATTTCTCTTTTGTATATTTTCTTTTATATTCTTTTTCTTTGACTGGAACCCTTTCTAAACTTCTCCTTGGTTTTATTGATTTTGAAAATTCTTCTGCTGGAATTTTGTTTCTCAAGCATACTAAAATTTCTTTTTCAGTTAACTCTTCGACTTCTTTTCCATCAGGTGCTTGTGCGATATAAGCAATTTTAGCACTGCTAAGTGCATCTTTAATCATTAATAACCCTCCTCTGTCCCCATCAACAAATAAGGTTACTTCTTTTTCTTTGCTTAGCTCTTTTATTGTTTTTGGTAATGATGTTCCATTCATAGCGATAACATTTTTTATTCCATATCCTAAAAGATTTACAACATCGGCTCGCCCTTCAACGACAATTATCTCAGGACTCATTTCTATATCTGGGCCAGCAGGAAGTTTTTCTTCCCCATATTCCCTTATTTTTTCAGTTCTTGATTTAGTTAAAATATCTTGCTGTATCTCTTTAATTTCTGGAACATTTTCATTCAGTTTTTCAAGAAGTTTTTTTGCCCTCTCGAAAACATATTCTCTTTTTGCTCCGCGAACATCCTCGATTTCAGCAACTTCAAATTTTGCTAGGCATGGACCGATTCTGTCAATAGTTTCTACAGCTGCTGCAATTATTGTTGTTTCTGTCTTATCCATAGATGTTGGAATATCTATAATTCCGGAAGTTTTGCTTTCAGAAACTTCGCATGTTGCGTCTATCCTCCCTATTTTCCCTTTTTTCTGTAATTCGCGCAAGTCCATCTCTTCTCCTAAGAGTCCCTCTGTTTGCCCAAAAATTGCTCCAATCACATCAGGTTTTTCAACTACTCCTTCTGCCGTAAACTTACAATGTATTATGTACTTTATCGAAGGGGGAGATATCTTTCCCATTTTGCTTTTTTATATTCTATATTAACTTTTTATATTTTATACTTCAAATCACAAATCTTCTTATTAACTATGTTGCATACAGAAATCATTCAAATCATTAAACTCAAATGTTAAATATAAACAATGACAGTTATGCATTGATTGATGATTTCTGATAAATAACTTGTGATAAATGATTTGTGATGTATGATAACTTATGATTTTTGATATTTGATAACATTATATATAATTCTGTATTTAAAAAGCTTTCTTAAAAGATTCTTCATGCTTTTATAGTGTTCCTAATTCCTTCATCCTTCTCAATCTCATGCCATAGATATTGCCTCCTAAGCGAGTCATCTCTTCTTTAATAATACCCTCGAGGGTTTCTGGGCTTAGATTCATTTTTTTATAAATTCTTCTTATAACTTTCTGAGAAGGGCGCGCTGTTTTTTTCGTCCAATTAAACACTGCCTGAAATTTTACACCGAATTCATTTGCAGCTGCTCTATATGATTTATGAGTCATTTTTAAATATAAAGAGAATAAATCTCCGAAATAGATTTGGTATTTTTCACCGCGTTTTTCTCTATCTTTTATTATGTTTATAAGTCGATTATATTCTTTTTCATACTCTTTCCTTTCTGCTTCTATAGCATATGCCTCTTCCATTAATTTTTCCAATTTTTTTTCAAAATTTTCACGATATTTTTTTAATAGCTTTTCGCGATTCACAGCATTATAAGCTCGGCTTTTTGCATTTTTTTCTTTTCTATTAATAATCTGCTTAACATTATTCAATATTCTATATCTGTTACCATGCTTTTTATAGTATCTATGAGCTATTTTTCTTACATTTTCACGATGTTCTCTGTAATATTTTCTATAATATTCATTGTATTCTTGCCTGTGTTTCCTAATCCATTTTTTAATTCTCCAATTTATAATAAATCTATATCCCTTAATTCCCAATTCCCTTTTCTTTTTATTTATATATTTTTTTCTCCATTCTCTAGCCTTTTCTTTTATCTCTTCATAATAATATTTTCTAGCAACTTTCAGATAAGGAAGAATTTCTATCTTGGATATTTTCTCTTCACGAATCATCTTTTCAAATTTAATTCTTACCCCCTGAGGAGTTCGATGGTATTTCTCAAAGAAAGTTTGTATTACTATTTCAGGATCTCTTTTTTTCTTTATTGAATCAAAAAGATAATCATATTCTTCTTTTGAATAGGGAAGATTTAACATATTCTTTAAAATAAATATTTCTTTTAAAATAAAATTGTTGTAAAAAATATATTTTATAAAAACAGGATATGGCTAAAATTGAGATATAATTTTAGAACATAAAATCTTTTTCATTTAATCGAGGATTAAATTCATTTGCAATATTTGTTTGCATCAATTTTATAATTTTTTCTCTATTTTTTTCTATCGCGAGAATATAGCCTAGTTTTACATATGCCGTTTCTGGAAGGATATCTTCTAAAAATATCACGCCTGCTTCAAGAAGCTTTCTTCCGGGGGCATAGACGTTTGGATTAAGACGCCCATATAGCGTTTGCGGAGCAAAACATATAATCATGCCGGAATCTATTGCTTTTTTTATAGATGGTATCCAATTATGATTTGATTCTTCTGTCCCGACATGCCCTAAGCCGGTTGCTTCAATAATGAGCCCCTTGTATCCTCTATCTCGATAAAAATCAATTATCTTGCTGTCTGCTCCAGGATAATATTTTACCAGCGCTATTCTCTCCTCAAATTTCGCGTCCGCTATTACTTTTTTCTTTTCATCTCTTTTATTAAAATTATCTTTTATAATCTCAATATTTCCATTTTCTTTTATCTTAGCTATCGGAAGTGTATTTATCGGTCTGAATGCATCTCTTCTGCTGGAATGCATTTTTCTCACTTTTGTCCCACTCAATGCATAACAAAAATCATCTTCTATTGTTGCATGCCCTACTAACATAACTTCTGCAATATCACTCAGCGCCATAAAAGCAGAGCATTTTATATTTAATGCCATATCTGACGAGCCTCTATCGGAAGATCTCTGGGCGTATGTCATAACAACGGGTTTATTCAAATTTTTCAGCATAAATGACAAGGCTGCTGCAGTATAATGAAGAGTATCTGTGCCATGTGTTATTATTATTCCTTTATTCTCTTCTTTATTAAGAAGTTCGGCTGCTATTTTTGCGATTTCGCACCATTTAGAAGGGTGCATATTCTCAGATGCAATTATAAAAGGACTTTTTATTTCATTTATCTGTGCAATTTCAAGTAATCCTGGAGAGAGGGCTAGAATCTGTTCTGGTTTCATAAGCCATTTAACAGCACCAGTCTTATAATCTATTCTAGAAGCGATTGTTCCCCCTGTTGAAATTATAGAAATTCCCGGCAATTTTTTAGAGCTTTTTTTTAATTCTGGTATCTCTTCTATTTTTTCTTTTGATATTTCCTGTATCTTATGAACTTTTTTCTTCTCAATGCCTATATTGTATCCCCCATCTAATTTTAAAAGAATTATATTTGGATCATAAGATTCTATTAGAATTCCTTCATATTCTTTATCACGAGTTATAACTTTAACATGCCTTGCTTGCTCTTTCATAGATTATTCTACAATCATTAATATAAAAAAGTTTCTAATAGTTTTAATAAAATAAAAATAGAGCAAAATAGAATAAAAGTAAAGAGAAAATAAAAAATAAAAAATTATCTCTTCCTTTTCTTATTTGCAGTTTTCAAGTTAATTTCTGTTGGACCACTCGGCTTACTTGGCTTATTTCCCTTAACGACAAAAACCTGTCCTTTAGCTATTTTAGGCGACTTTTTTGTCAATAGCAAGATAAGCAAGACAATTATTGCAATTGCTAAAATTGCGTTAATCGCTACCCACTGCCAATTATGCTTTATCGAGAACCAAATCTGTTCTAACCATGAAGCCGCAGTTGAAGTCGCTAAAACATCTATGTTCAATTCTTTTGTTTCTGTCTTTGTTTCATAATCCACTTTTATAGTCAAGGTATGGCTTCCTGTTTCTGAAGGGGTTATCTTTATATATGCATAACCGACTGCTCCCGGGTCTAGTGCGATTGCATTTGGTTCAATGCTATCTAGTTTCGCCCAGGCATCATAGCCTGTTGCACTTATACTATAAGTTGTTCTCTGATTTCCAGTGTTTGTTAAAGTCACTTTTATCGATGTTTCTGTATTCAACTTTGAGCTCGATACCTGCTGCGCATCCAACAAGACGCTATAAATTTTCTGCAAGCAGTTTCCTTTTACAGGAATAGTCAATTCATCAGAGCCAGAAATGGCATATTCTTCTGAATCCGAGTCATATTTGTAAAAGAAATCAATGTTTAATGTATACTCTTTCTCTTCAGCGTCCTTGGGAATTTTAAGATTGTTAAAAGTTACAGTATATGAATCTCCCTCATCAAGAGCAAAGATTTTTTCTGCATCTATCCCTAGATTGGTATTGTATACCCTTACTTTGACTTTTTCTTCATCGTTTCTTCCAGCATTGCCAAATTTCAATATAGCAGAGAATGTTCCATCACATTCAACCGGTGAAGGCGTTATTGATTTTGATTCTAGGATAACTTTATGAGCTTCTTTCTCAATTTCTATAGCAATCATATCATCTTTGCATTGAGCATTTTCGTTTCCATCTTCATATGCTTTTACTACAATTGCAAAGTTATGATTTTGCTCGACATCGATAGGAACTTTAATTGTTGCACTAATTGTATCTTCATGCCCTTCAGTTATTGTTTTCTCTGCCTCAGCGCTTTCAATATAGACATTATCTGTTATATCGAAAAGCTGCGCTTCCATTACTACATCTAAGTCATCTGTGTATGTGTTTTTCACATTAGCTTCTATTGTGATATCATCGCCAGGCTGAAATTTTTCATTCTCATCCGGTTCATTTATCGATAGAGTCAAGTAATTGCCTTTTTCCCCTAAATAACAGTACATTTTTCTTACTTCAATTGCAACATTCATTGTGGCATTTGTTGAGCCACTTGATGCAATAACGTCTGTAGTATATGTTCCATAGTCCATTGCTAAAGGGACTGCAATTGACATGTTGATTGTCGCATTCTCACCAGCATTTAAGCTTACACTGCTTGGGTCAAACGATAATGTAATTACATCACCGTCATCGTCTGTCAAGGATGTAGCATTATATGCGAAGAGAATGTTATTCAATTGAGTATTCCCCGTATTTGTAACTAAGAAACTCGAGGTATAACTTCGTGCTGGATATCCTCCCAATGAGATGCTGGGAGTTATAGTCATTGAAGGTGACTGTGGAACTATAACCAGAGCATTTTCTGTATCCATTACTGGCATTGAAAAGCCATCAATACCGCTGATTGTTATTGGAATTACATATCCCAATAAATTCGGAGCAGTATATTTTGGAACAGCGACATTAAAATTTACTGTATATGTTCCTGCTACAGGAATTATAGTGCCGGCTACACAATTACTGAAAGACATCCATGAAGCATAGCTTCCAGAAGCAGAGCATGAAGTTAAAGTTACTGGAGTACCTGTAGTATTGTTAATAACGAAACTTCCAGAACCGCTCGTTCCATGAGTTACTGTTAAAGGAGCAATGGGAGTAACTATCTCAAAAGCTATAACTATAGTGGTAGCTAGAATTGCCATTAAGAAAACAGCAATTAATAGATTTTTTTTCATTTCCCTTAGCCAAAATTAAATTTAATTTAGATTAAAATTGTTATTATTCTGTAGTTAAGCCACTTTAAAAAGGTTTCTATAATCCCCTATATACATAATATACATAAACAAAAATAAATATTTAGCAACCTTAAGTCCAGTAAATGCTTTTAGGCTTTCCAATTTCGGATTATCTAGTTTTAATTACTCAGTCTATTTTTAATCAATCTATCCAATTGATTTATTTGAGTTAAACAAAAATATCTCGGATTTTCTGGATGTGATCTGCAACTTCTTGCCCGCGATTGGTTAACTTGATTAATTTTATCCTGCCTTTTTTTTCAAAAGCAACCAATCCGAGTTTTTCTAAGCTCTGCAGAATCTTCACTGCATGACTATATGTGCAATCAACTTCCTTTGCGAGGAGACTGCCATATCTTACTCTGCTCGTTTTTCTTAGAGAAATCAAGATCATTGCAGGTTTCTTCCTGAAAAAGATATTGAAAGAATCTTTCATTTTATTTTCTCCTTACTTTCTCCTTAGCCTGTATTAAATTTTTTAAATTATTCAATTATTATGAATAATATATGTTTTATCATAACTATTATTTATAAATGTTTCGTTCGTAACTTGAGAATTAATACAAAATGCTCAAATTTTCTATTCTAAAAATTTTCAGATGATTTTTATAATAATCTGTGATAATCTGTAATCTGTGCAGTGACTTGCTAAATGAATGCCTTGTAAAGTTATCTTTGCCTTTTATTTTATCTGAACCCATAATCAGGTCTCTTTTTTATAGAAAAGCTTATTACAAAAGGAAAGTGCAAGTGAATCTTTTTTCTGAACAAGATTATCAGGACAATCGCCACGATTATGACTAATCCAATTAAAATCCATATCCATACAGCCCATCCAAACCAGAATTTATTTGATAAGAAGCTCGGAAGTTTTATCCATGAGAAAAGAGATGAAACAGAGAATCCTTTCTTTTCACATTTATTGTTTTTGCATTCGAACCCTGCAGGACAACCACAATCTTTACAACAGGTTGTTGAATTTTCGGAAGCACTGCATATGCCATCACCACAAGTTATTGTCGCATTCCCAGAACTTCCGCCAGTAGAAATCGCATCTCCAGTTATGACGAAGCTGCTAAATCCCGGGGAAGTAGCAGAGAAGTAATACTCATTTACTGTTTTCTCTACTTCTGATGTAGGTAATGCATTCCATCCTCCAGAGTATCTATTTAATTTTACTGAGTTTTTATCATGAGTTTCGAGCCACTTATTTGAAACAGAGAATTCTATAATTACGGAAGTCAAGTCATTGTCAGTCATTCCTCTGGGCTCAATTTTGAAATATTTGTAAACTTTTGTTGAATCCGTGTAAGCCGGAACATTGGCCTCTGTAATGCTTATAACCTGTTTAACATTTAAGCAAGCATTAGTCAAATTTGTTTTTGGAATTATGGTTATCTTGCTTATCCCTATATCAGGGTCATCTACAATATAGTTCGTTGTCACCCCCGCTTCAATTACATCCCAGCAGTGCTCTTTTGATATTGCTCCGCTGCCTTCACTGCCACCTGCTCCTTCATTATTCTCTTGCGAGCCCCCGCTTGTGCTTGCTGGAAGGACAATATAAATAACATTATCTTCTGCTTTATTCCCAGCAGCATCGATTGCAGTAAGATAGATTGTTCTCTGAACACTAGAAGTTCCACTATTATTTGCATTGCAGGTTCCAGAATAAGTACAGGTTTGGCTTGGATTTAAATTATCAGTAGCTGTACAGCTGCAATTAATCGAGTCGCCATCGTTAAATTCAGTTCCGTTCGCAAATGGACGAGTTATTACCGGGGCAGTCCAGTCTATTGTTAAATTCCTGGTATCGCTTGTAGTTGTTCTTCCCAGGCTATCATTACAAGTTATATTCCAAACAAATATTCCTTGTTGTATTCCATTTACTATGAAAGTGTTTACTGAATTATTTATTAAATTATTTGTTAAATTGCTTGATTTATTTATGCCTTCGCTCCAGCTTCCATTTAAATAGCATGTATGCAAAAGAACATCTGAAGGAGTATAAGTAAAATTGATATTTGCACTTTTATTAGCATGATTATTCTCTGGGGAGATAGAAGCAATGCTCGGAGCATTATTGTCGACTATTATGTTAGTATTTGTTACTGTTGCTGTGAGATTTTCTTCTTGCGTCCCATTATAAAGATTGGCAGTTACATCATATGTTCCATCAGAAACAAGAGAAGTGTTACATCCCCCACTAAAATTTAATAAGGTAAAATTAGTTATATTACACAATTTTGTCGTGCCAATTGTAATTACTGTCCTATTTGCTAACATCGAGTTATCATCTAAACTTACATTAAAACTATAATTCCCGTAGATAATTTCGTTATTCGGGGGATTTATTAGTGTCGCAATATCCGCGATAGCGAGATAAGTTAAAGATATTATACTGATTATCGCCAGCGTGATTAAAAATGTTCTCTTGTTCATTTTCCTCTTTTAGCTCACTCGTTATCTAATAAATGCTAAAACGACTTTAAAAATATTTTGTTGATGCATTGCATTAATGAAATTTCCAAATCTTGAATGAAGATTTTTTTCTTGGATGAGTTTTTTCTGCTTTGCTATTTTTTATGAAAAATTTCTATAAACCTTCCACCATCTTGCTCTCTCGCTCCTCTACTATTATTTCACTATCTTGCTCCTCTACTATCCTGCTTCTTTACTATCTTGCTCCTCTACTATCCTGCTATTGTTTCACTATCTCACTCTTTTACTATCCTCTTGACTATCTCATTCTTTTACTATTATTCTATTGGGATTTTTACAATTATTTCACTATTCTGCTTTTCTACCATTATTCTAATTATTCTACTTAGGGTTTTCTACTATTCTATGGTTTTCTATTATTATTCCACCATATTTCATTTTTTCATTTATTTTGCCAAACCTTTCTTTCTATGTTTTTTCTATTTCTCTTTTTTTCTGCCTTCTTTGAATATTTGATGCATTATCTTCGATGCATCTGTCTCGAAAAGTTCGCTTATTATTTTTTCTGCGCACAAAATCTCCGGCACTAGAACATAATTGGCTCCGGCTTTTTTCAATCTTTTTTCAAACTCTTTTTTATCTGCCCTTGCATAGATTATTATTTCTGGGGCTATCTCCCTCGCCGTTAAGGTTACTATCACATTTTTTTCTGATTCATGCAGCACCGAAATAACTGCTTTAGCTTTCTTTAGATTCGATTGCGTAAGAACAGATTCTTCAGTTGCATCTCCTAATGTTACTATCAAACCTTTTTTCTTCAATCTATTAGCTATTGTCTCGTCTTTTTCAATTATAATGTAAGGTATTCCTCTTTTTTGTAATTCTTCTGCTACGCGCTCGCCAACACGGCCACCGCCGCAGATTATATAATGATTCTCCATTTTTTCTATTTTATTTAAAAACTTTAACTCTTTTAAATATTCTGTTAGCTTGCCTTCAAGAAGGAAGTCAAAAATGCTCCAGATCCCCCACCATAGAATTATTGCTCCAAATAGAGATAAGAACAATGAGAGAAATTTTGCAAAGCCAGTATTAAACTCATGAATAAATGCCATGGCTTCCAGGGTTCTTAAAAGAGCAATATTAAAAGGCAATTTTTCCGAAATCATAAAACCAACAATCCCTATTATCAGCATGCTTAAAAGAATAATCCCTATTGTTTTTACTTGCCTTATTTTTTCTTCAAGCATTATTGCAGATTTTTTTTCTGTTTTCTCTATTCTCGTATCCATGTTATTTTTTTACTAATTTTACTAATTTTTTATTATGTTATTTATTCATGTCATTTATTATTCTATCTCAGATATTTTAAAAGCGCCATCTCTCTTAAATAATTTATATGCATAATTTAATTTTTCTTTTGTTTCAGCAAATATCGTTACAAGAGAATCATTTTTTTTCACAAAATCCCCTACTTTCTTGTGTAGAAACAAACCTGCACTTTTGTTTATAGGACATCCTGCTGCTCTTGCAATAGAGTTTATTTTTCTGTTGTTAATCTCTTTTATTATTCCCCGTTTTTCTGCTTTGATAACTCGCTTGTATTTTGCCAGCGCAAGTTTTTTGTCTAAATCTTTTAAAGAACCTCCTTGAGCTTCGATAATCTGCCTGAATTTTTTTAGAGCTTGCCCAGAGTTTAAAATATATGCTGCGAGCCTCTTGCCTTGTCCCTTTTTTGCTTTTCCGACGAGTTCTAAAATCTCGCCCGCTAAAACAAGGGATTTTATCTCCAAATCCAAAGGTCTTTTTTTATCTCTTATTAAGACTGCAAGCACATCACGCATTTCAAGAACCGGGCCTATGCCCTTTCCTATCGGCTGTTCCCCATTTGTCAAAACCGCCTTTAATCTTATTCCAAATATCTTAGCTAAATCATGAAATTTTTTTGCTAAGTCTGCACCTTTTTCTCTTGAGACTTTCGCTTCTTTTCCGAAAGGAATATCGAGCAATACATGGCTTGCACCAACAGATATCTTTTTTGCTAGAATCGAGGCAATAAGCTGAGCTTCAGGATCTAATCCAAGAATTCTTTCAACTTGGATTATCTTATCATCTGCCGGCGCCAATCCGAGAGAACCTCCCCATACTAAGCAAGCATTTGTCTCTTTTACTATTTTCTTTATTTCTTCTATAGAGAAGTCGACTTTTGCAAGGGTTTCGATGACATCCGCTGTTCCTGCGGCGCTTGTTATCGCCCTGCTTGATGTCTTTGGAATTGTAAGCCCCGCAGCAGCGCATATTGATACAACTATTGGCGTTGTTCTATTCCCAGGTATGCCTCCAATGCTGTGCTTGTCTACAACAGAACCATTTATTTTTAATCTGCGTCCAGTTTTTATCATTGCTCTGATAAGCGAAATTGTTTCATTATAAGTCATGCCATGAATATACATTCCAGAGATAAAGTAAGAAATTTCTGCTTCAGTAAGCGCATTATTCACTATATCTGAGATAATCGTGAAAATTTCAGTATAATTAAGAGTTCCCCCATTTAATTTCTTTAATATGAAATTTATGCTTAACGGCCTTAATGCTGGCTCTACCTGAACTATCTCGCCATCTTTTAATCCAAGTCCTTCAAAAACTTCTGAAGAAACCGATATATCGTTTTCATGCAATAATCTTTTTGCAATATCTGTTATTGCAATGATTTCATGAAATTCTGCTCTCTTTTTTTTATTTATTTTCTTTATCCTCACTCTCTCGCTGGCATGAATATTCAATTTTAAAGCGGTTTTGTAATTTATAATAGCGATAGGTTTCCCTGCAGATAAGTTTAGCGATTTTACTTTCAATAACATCGTTACCTCTTTTTCTTTTTATTTGCCCTTCCCTTTTCTTTTATCTTTCCTCTCTGTTCTTCCCTTTTTTATCTCCCTGCTTTTCTCTTTTTTATCTCTCTATCTTTTTATCTCTATGAGATATCTGAGATATCTATTAATTATCTTACCAATTTTATCAATATTTTTAATTTTTTTATCAATTTTATCAATATTTTTCTATTAATAATTTATCAATCTATTGATCAAGATTATACTGCCTTTTTGTATTGCTATCTTATATTATTGCTATATTGCTATCTTTCCCTTTTTATGAAATTGAAGCAACATTAAAAGATATTCAAGTATTAAAGGACCTGCAACTAATCCAATAGGCCCGATGAGCGCAAGTCCTCCGAGCATTCCAATTAAAGCAATTATAGGATTTATGTTTGCTCTTCTACCAACAATAAAAGGTTTAACAACGTTATCTATCCAGCTAACAACTATCATTCCAAATAAGAAAAGATATAATCCATTAGCGAAATTCCCAGAAAGCATCATTATCAAACTCACTGGAACCCATACTATTGATGGGCCTATGAAAGGCAATACTGAAAGGAAAATCGCCAACACCGAGAAGAATAAAGGCGATGGCGCACCAAATATATAGAAGCCTATCCCTGCTGTTGCTCCTTGTATTAATCCAACTACTATCTGTCCATATATTGTTGCATTTGCAATATCATCCGAGCGTTTTAAAAATTTCTGGGATACCTCCTCATCAAAAGGAAGCATTTCTTTTACAAATTTTACTATTTTTTCTCCATCTCTTAAAAAGTAAAAAGTCACAAAAAATGCAACAAAAATCTGCAAGAACAAAGTAGGTGCATTTGTTATAACTTGCCCTGCCTGTATCATGAACCCGTTGATGGCTTGGCTTACAGTTTGTTGCAGTGCTATCGTTATCTGTCTGCTAATTTCAGGAGCATTGATGAATAATTTAGAAAGCAGGCTATTCAATCCAGTAAATATATCTAACTTCTGTATTGATAGATAGAGATTAAAAGCTTCTTTTATAGTTATCTGCGCAATAAGCCAGAAAATGGTCGCTAGAACTGCGATGAATATGAAAGTTATTAGTGCGGCGCTTAAATTTCGATTTTTTATCCATCTAGAGAGTCTTTTGTGCAATGGATGAAGCATATACGCTAAAACAGCGGCGATTAAAATTGCGGATATAAATGGTTTTATTATAAGGAAAGTTACTACTAGCAGTGCAATAAATAAAATGATGATAATTACTTTTTTTAACCCCGTTTTTTCTCCATCCATCTAAAAAATAAGATTTTTTAGTCTTATAAACTTTTCTTAATTTCTTGACGATAAAAAAGATTAAAAAGCCAAAAATCTTATAATAAACATAATTGAAAAGAGTTGAAAAGAGGAAAAATGGATAAGAAGTTTTTTTTATATTCCACATTAATCGTATTTATTCTATCGATTTTTCTCTGCGGAGCTCTTGTAGAAAAAGGAGAACCTTTCCTGAATATTGCACCGACTTATGGCCCAGAACAAATTATTGACGGAACCGCGACTTTTTCTCTTGAAGATGAGCCTGCTAATAGCATTGTAAGCGGGGAAATCGAAGATGAAACAGTTTCAATGGCTTTAAAAGAATTTCTTGATAATAACTCTCTAACTTATACGTGCAATCCTAGCAATTGTTTCAATGTATATACTTTAAGTTCTCAAGAAGCATCAAAAAATATTGTTTTTTCAGATAATGGAGGGCATTCGGGATATTCTGCAGTAAAAGCCACAGGCACGCAAACGAGCATAACAGACTTAAAATTCAACATTCGAGGCAGTTCAGGACAATTATCCTGCGGTGAAACACCTTTGAAGCTCGATATTCTCGATGACGGAATTATTGATTGGGAATATCGTGAAGCAGGAGATTGGTGTGGCAGTTTCATATATGGCAAGGAATATAACCCTTCGCAAGCAACAGAAGAAAATCTTATTAGTTCAACTCCTTATTGCGAAAAAATCGAAATTGATAAAACTTCTAAAGTCTTGGTATCTGCTGAAGTAAAATATAATTCTGGGGATAATGAAATAGGAGATTTAGTCTTTTCAATTTATGATGGTGCTAATCTGATTGGAAGTTGCGAAGTGCCAAAAGTGGAAAATACAAATTACCAAGGTGTTGGATGTGAGATTTACGGGCAAAATTTCTATATAAAAGAAAAGAAAGAAATGTTCCTCTGTGTTAAAAACACTGGTTCTGCTGAGTATGCTATAAAAGCAGAATCTGTTTCCCCTTTCTCAGGATTTTATGGAAACCCATCTACTTCTCCAACATTTACAAGAGATTATGCTATCTATGGATTGATTGCAGGATTCGCACCATTCAACCAGGAAGTAGAATTTAATTCAACAAATTACCTCGGAACAAATCTTCAAACATATCTACAGGATTATCTTGTTTCGAGGTATAACAGAGAATGCTCTGATGGTTGTGCGATTCCATTGAAATTCATAAGAACAGACAATGCACAGAATATAAATTTAAACACACTTCATTTTAGTTTCAATACACAGGGCGGCCCATCAAACAATAATTATTTTTATAGTGTAGCCATTGAATATCCCCTTATCTCAATGGGTTTAAAATCTGCTTCATTGAATGCTTTAAACATTAAAGTTCCAGCAAATTATGGAACGTATAGTTTTTTGTTTAAAATAGGTTCAGAGCAGGAAACCAGTGAAATTGAAGTAGCACAGGTACCGATAATTTCGAGTCTTACTCCTCTGTCAGCAGTTCCTGGCGAGGAAACTAATTTTGAAGTCGTTGCAAGCTCACCAAAAGGGAATAACATTGTAAAATATGTTTGGGATTTCGGTGACGGAACAACCAAGGATACTACAACGAATAGTGTTTCACATACTTATTCTTCTTCTGGTTCTTTCAATTTAATTGTAAAAGCAATTGATTCAGAAAATTTGGAGGGCTCTAGAACTTTTAAGATTGATGCAATATTGACTAAAGAAGGGCTGAATAATTCAATTAAAAACAAGCAAGCAAAGATTTCGACTTTTTTGAATGCAATAAAGAACGAGTGGTTTGCAGATTATCTTGAAGAAAAATTGAAAGTGAATGAGTCAAGTGCAACTCTTAATAATCTATATTCTCAATTAAATGCCGCAACAGAAACTCAGCTTGTTTCGATGAAAAGTGAGATTGATGCCTTGGATATTCCAGTGAGACTAGAAAACTCCCTTGTTTCCGATGAGACTGAGTATTTTGTTGATCAAGAAGATATAAATCCAGAGTTGGTGCAACAACTCGGAGGAGGAAGGTATGACTCAAAGCTCAACAGAGAATTTATTAATGCAATAGCAGAATGGCTTGAAAAGCAAAAGATAACTGTATCTGGGAAAGTAAAAGCAGTTGTTTTTGACGATGGCTCAAAGGAGGACATTTTTTCAGAACTGACTGTTGACATAAACCTCGAAGATGAAGAAAAAAATTATTTGATAGTTAGTTTGCCCGGAACAGCGAAATTCGAGGATATATTATTTGAGGACTCATCTATCAATGCAGAAGAAGTCGATGATTCTTTCGGAATATCCCTGAATGGCAGCAAGACAATAACTTTTTTAATGCCTGGAAAAAATCCTGCTTCATCACTCAAGATGTTTGATTCGCCAGAACTAGATACATTAAAAGTTTCTGCTGGTACAAAACCATCTGAGGAGAAAAAAGCGCCTTGGGGGTGGATAATTCTTTTTATAATACTAATTATTTCAGGAACATTTGCTGCATTGCTATTCATATGGAAAGGAAAGAAAGTAAAACGAGAAAAACAGCTGTTCAAGAACCCAATGGACATGTTTAACATAACCAATTTTATAAAGTCTGCCCAGGCGAGAGGCATGTCAAAACAAGATATCGAAGATAAATTGCTTAAGGCGGGCTGGCAAAAATCGCAAATCGCATTCGCTTATACTAAGATATAATGAGCATAAACAGCACAAACAGTAGCCTGCATAGGAGGGATATAACTGATAAATAAAAATAAGAAAACTAGTGATTAGTGAAGGCAGAAGAGCGGAGAATGAATTAACAGATTCAAGTAATTCAAGTAAATCTTAACAAACTAAAAAATCTTAAATTACTATCTTAAACGCTAAATCTTTAAAGCCCCAATCTTTTATAATTAAATCTTAATTTTATAATTAAATTTAAAAATAGGATTTATCTAATATTAAAATAAGAAATAAAAAATTAAAATAAAAGATGAAAATAAGAATTATACCTGATTTTTTCAAGAGAATCTTTGCTAATCTCTTCTCTGTAAAGAAAAACATTAGATTAGGGTTCTATGGTCCGCCGAACTCTGGTAAAACAACCCTTGCGAATAGAATATGCAAAGATTGGCTAGGTGAAGAAATAGGAAAAGTTTCAAAAATTCCTCACGAAACAAGAGAGATACAAACTAAAGAAGTTGAAATAAAAAGAAAAGGGCAGACGATAACTTTCAAACTTGTTGACACTCCAGGTATAGCAACTAAAATCGATTATGAAGATTTTTTACATTATGGCTTAAATGTTAAAGAGTCCAAGAAAAGGGCAAAAGAAGCTACCCGAGGAGTCGTTGAGTCAATAAAATGGCTCGATGATATGGATGTTGTGGTAGTAGTCCTTGATTCCACGGAAAATCCTTATACACAAGTAAATATTACTATAGTCGGAAATCTCGTGGCAAGAAAAATTCCAGTATTAGTAGTCGCAAATAAAATTGATAAAAGAAAATCCGACATTAAAAAGATAGAAGCAGCATTTCCTGAATTTGATGTTGTCGGAATTTCAGCCAAGTTCGGAAAAAATATAGAGGAATTTTATGAATCTCTATTTAATATAGTAAAAAAGAAAAGATGAAAAGAGGTAATGATGGCAAATAAAAAATCTAATGTAACATTGCAATTCATTCCTTATAGTGAACTGGCTTATTTAACGAGTTATAAAAGGGTTAAAAAGCTATTAGAAGTTGTTAGTGAAGAAAGGATAATTCTATTTCAAGGAAGATTAAGCTCTGAAGAAGAAGCAGATTTAATAGAAGAAACAATGAAAAAAATTGGAAAATCTAAAAAATTTAAGGGTATAGAATTGACGACTTTCTCTCCGAAAGTTACTGGACTCTCTTTTTTTAATCAAGTGCGGGAGGGAATAGCAGGATTTCTCGTTGGAAATAGAGATATACTAACTATCATAGGGCCAGCGACTCTTGTAAGAGAGATAAAGAAAGACCCCACAAAAATACAATTATTACTAAGAAAATAAGAGTAAGAGAGCAATCTGAGAAAATAATAAGAGAAAATAGTCCTAAGAAAATAAGAGAACAATCATAAAAAGACAATCATAAGAAGAGAGTCATGGAAAACATGCAAAAATATGTTTTATAATCTAAAAATATAAATATGCTAATATGCTCTTATATTTATGCCACACCAATGTGTTAGATGCGGAAAAATTTATGACTCCACTGCCCCGGAGATATTGAATGGGTGCTCTTGCGGCTCGCATTTTTTCTTTTTTTTCAAGCAGGAAGATATCCATGAAGTGGAGCAAGAAACTGAAAAATTGACACAGAATGACAGAGAAGAGATAGAAGAAGATATAAAAGATATAATTGGGCCGGGGATAGATGAGAGCAAACCAGTTATATTAAATTTTGAATCAATAAGAATAAAAAAACCTGGCAAATTTGAGATTGATTTAGTATCTTTATTTAAGAGAAAGCCTCTGATTTACAAAATTGATGAGGGCAAGTATATAATTGATATTGCTTCAACATTTCAATTAAAGCATGGCGAACATGGCAGCGCAAAAAAGGGACAACAAAATAATTCAGAATCAGATTTAGATGAATTAGGAAAAATAGATTCAGCAGAAGAAGAAACAGAAAAAACAGGAGAAACTTCAACCAGTATAACTTAAACTCTTTTTTTCTTTCTCAACCTTGACATCTTTTAATTTTGCCATAAGTTCTTTCAATTTTCCTTCGAATTGTTTTGCCTGTTCTTTCAATGGCTTGAAATCTATACCTAAGTTTATATACTTATCAAGGATTTCTATGAGTTTCGAAGCGGCATTATTGTCTGGCAATTGACTGTGGCTCTCAACAAAAAAGCATGTAAAATCTAACCCTTCTTTTATTTTCATTAGCAGTGCACCAGTGACTCCAACTATAATTCCTTCATTCAAATCATTTATGTTCATCTCCTGAAATTTTTTTCTTTTTGCACCATCATTAGTGAAGAAAAAAACTTTTGGATTTTCGGAGAGCTCTTGAGAAGCAACTCCTTCAAGCCCTATAATCTCCTTCGCTTTTATCTGTTTTGCAAGTTCAATTATTGTTTCTGCAATATCCCACTCGATTCCATCTACTGGGATTAAGGCCTGAACCAATATTATATTCTTGCCTTTATCGTAAAGAATCTGCAGTGGCTCTATAATCTCATTATTATGAATTGCTATTAAAGGAGATATTTTATCGCTGATTATTCTCCCAATTGGTTTGGCATTTAGATGTTTAACTATATACTGGGTAGCAATTGTAGAAACGAAACCGAACCCTGGGAAACCCTCTATTATTACTGCATTTGGGGCGGGTTTTTGCGTTAATTCTATTTTCATGTTTCACCTTTTTGCTTATGGTTTATCTATGCTTATGAGATATGCAATGTTTATAAATCTTTTTAGAAAATTTTAAAACTTCTGTTTTCATGATAAATACATGGAAAGCAAGAGAATATGCTATGAGATAAACTATAAAAGATATGATTTTCCTGTATTTAATCCCTTAGAAAGAATGCCGGGCTATGTTGGTTATACGGCTGGAAATACTCTAATTGACAGAGTAAACGAAGATATCGCAAGAGAAAAAAATCGAGAAAAGAAAGAGCTGCGCAAAAGAATCGCTATTATTGACAAAGCAATCAAGAAATGCCTTAGGATAGAGCTTCTTAAAACACTAGAACTAATCTTAGAAAAAAAGTATTAATATGTTAACTGAAACGCATAACCAAATTATATGATTATAACGAAGATATAACGAAAATACATGACGATATAGCAATGATAATCAGGTTAAAATGATTAAAATTATAGCTGAATAAAATGGTAAATTGTGAGATAATAACTGGATTAAAATGAAGCTCAACCCAATAAAACATATTAAAATAGAGAAAGGAATGCGGGCTTCTGAGCTCGTTTCTAGAATGAATTATATCGGTTTTAATGCAGCGCATCTTGCGCGGGCTTCTAATATTCTTGATAAAGCAATAAAAGATAAGGATTGCAAAGTTTTTTTTGGACTGGCAGGTGCAATGATTCCTGGCGGAATGCGAGAAATAATAATAGATATGCTCGAGAGAGGCTATATAGATGTTTTTGTTACTACGGGAGCGAATTTAACTCATGATTTAATCGAAGCGATAGGATTCCAGCATTATAAAAATTGTAATGACTTAAGCACCATAGATGATTCTAAATTAAACAAGAAAGGAATCGACAGAATATATAATGTTTTTATGAAAAATAAAGTTTATCCAGAATTGGAGAAATTTTTCAGCAGACATTTTGATGAACTATGTCAAGCAACCTCGCTGAAGGAGTTTTTATGGCTTTTAGGGAAGATTGCTCCTAAAAGAAGCATATTGAAAGTATGTTACGAAAAAAAGATTCCAGTCTTTTGTCCTGCATTGAGCGATTCTGGAATAGGTTTAATGATTTGGGGACAGAAAATAAGAAAAAAGAAAATTGCCCTGGATTTTTTTGCAGATATTCATGAAATAATAGACATTTCATGGGCGAGCAAAAAAACATGTGTTTTTTATATTGGTGGGGGGACGCCTAAAAATTTTATCCAGCAAGCCTTGCAGTTCACAAAGCCAGCAATGTATGGAGTGCAGATAACGACTGATAGGCAAGAACCTGGCGGAAGTTCCGGGGCGCCGCTGCGAGAAGGCATCTCGTGGGGGAAAATGGATAAAAAAGCAGAATTCATTGATGTATTCTGTGATGCCACTATTGCACTGCCCTTACTATTTTCATATATAATTGATAAGAATTAACAATCATCATATTAACAGTGCATTATATTAAAGATATACTTAATATTATCAAAGAAATATTAAAGAAAAATATTTAATGTATCGATTCTTAAATATTTAATGAAATTAAAAGAAAAAATTATCGCTTCGATGGTTTCTCTTGCAATTTTCTTGAGTCCCGCTTTCGCGCAGAAAACAGAGCAGACTTTACAAAAAGAAAAAAAGCCGTCAGTTTCAATAGGTTTTAATTTGCGAAAAATGAATGCGCCAGCAGACGAGTGGAGCACTTCTATGGCAAATCTAGCAAAAAACCTTAATCTCGAAGGAGAATTGCCGCCTCTTGTCTTTTATGAAGCCAAAATAGAAAAATATCTTGGGGATTATTCTATTGAATTAGTTGGAAGTCAGGCATTTAATCAAGGATTACATGGAAGCGGAGAAACGAGATTCTACCTAGACGAAATATTATTCGCAACAGTCTATACAAGCATACATCAAAAATTCTCAGAACAAAATTTAACCCTGAATTTATGGAGAAACATCCCAATGAACTCATCTTCAATCTGTTTTGGATTTGGGGCCGGAATATTTCATAAAAAAGGAGATGTCAAATTTACATATGCTCAGTACGACATTGCCGATGGTAAGAAAGATTTATCAGCTTATTGTACAGTTAATTCAGTTTATGAAGGCACTGGCTACCAATTCAATATGAGCATCGCATCTGATTGGAAATTATTGTGGAATATTTATTTGAACCCGAGTTTTTCGTATTGCATATGGGGAAAAAAGAAAATAAAACAAACGAGTTATGATGAAAATTCAGTAAATATAGATGTTTCCTTAATGAAAGAGAGAGAAATAAACAGGGAAGGCGCTGTAAATACATCTCTGGGTTTAAAAGTTAAATTCTGACTGATAAAATTTAAAAGTTAAGTTCTTTTTATGTTTATATAAAATGGCATTATCATGGAATTCAAAAGATGAGAAAAAAATAGCTGAAGAAGTAACTTTTTCAGAATTTGATACGAGCAAGAGAATTAATTCTATTGATACACCCCCGCCTTATCCCTCGGGGCGTCCGTGGCACATCGGGGCAGCTGCGCATTATTCTCAGATAGACATGCTTGCGAGAACCATGAGAATGCAGGGAAAGAATGTTTTTTTCCCAATAGGGATTGATAGAAATGGACTGCCAGTAGAGCGTTACACTGAAAAGAAATTTAATATAAATATGCACCAAATGCCCAGAGAGAAATTTATAGAGTTATGCTCTCATGCTCTCGACGATTTAGAAGCAGAGATGCTTAGCATAATGAAAAGCATGGGTTTAAGCGGGGATTTTAAAAATTATTACAGAACTGACAGTAAAGAATACAGGGCATTGACTCAATCAACCTTTATCGAATTATGGAACAAGGGGCTAATTTACGAGGACAGAAGACCCAATAATTATTGTATCAGCTGCGGCACTACTATTGCAGATGCCGAAATAGTTTATGAAGAATTGCCAACGGAATTAGTCTACATTAAATTTAAGCTTAAACAAGGCAAGCTTAAGTCAAAAAGAGAAAGTGGAGAAATTATAATCGCCACAACAAGACCGGAACTTATCTGTGCATGCCAAGTTGTTCTCTGTAATCCGAAAGATGAGAGATATGCAAAAATAATCGATAAGGAAATTAAAGTTGAACTCCCGCTGTATAAGAGAGAGGTTCCTTTTGCTACTCATTCTTCTGTTGAAAAAGAATTCGGCACAGGTGTCGTAATGATGTGCTCTTATGGCGACTATACAGATGTAAGAATATTCCGTGAGCTCGGTTTAAAGGAAATTGCTGCTATAGATGAAAAGGGCTTAATGACGAAAGAAGCTGGCAAATATGCTGGAATGAGGATAAAAGATGCAAGAAAAGCGATTATTGAAGATTTAGACAAGGCAAGATTGATTGTAAAAAAAGAAAAGATAATGCATAGAACTCCCGTGTGTGAAAGATGCAATACTCCTACCGAAATAATAAGCATGCCCGAGTTTTATCTAAAACAATTAAATTTTATTGATGATATAAAAAAGATTATAGATAAAGCAGTGTTTTATCCTAAAATACACAAACAACTTCTTTTAGATTGGATTAATTCTATTACTATTGATTGGCCCATTTCGAGAAGAAGATATTATGGCACAGAAATTCCGATTTGGCGATGTAAAAAATGCAAAAATATTTTATTACCTAAGGCAGATTATAAAACTTACTGGCAACCATGGAGGCAAAAATTTCCGGGAAAATGCGAATGCGGAGGCGAACTAGTGGGAGATGAAAGAACATTTGATACATGGATGGATTCTAGTGTCTCGCCATTATTCATCTCAAAATTCAAAAAGGATGATAATTTCTTCAGCAAGGCATTTCCATGCGAGATAAGGCCACAAGGAAAAGAAATTGTAAGAACATGGTTGTATTATACTCTATTGAGATGTTATCAATTAACCGGCGAGCCCGCTTTCAATAAAATATGGATTATGGGTTTAGGAGTTGATGAAAAAGGAGAGAAAATGAGCAAGAGCAAGGGCAATGTAATAGACCCGATTCCAATGCTTGAGAAATACGGCGCAGATGCTTTCAGGTTCTGGGCAGCATCCGAATCGAGTCTTGGTTTTGATTTCAGATGTTCTGAGCAAAGAATCATCTCTGCGGGAAAATTCATAAACAAAGTTTTTAATATTGCTAAATTCGTGTCGAGTTTCGGGAAACCTGCAGAGAAACCGCCAAAACTTGAAGCACTTGATAAATGGATTCTCAGCGAGTTAAATAAAACCTCGGAAATTGTGATGAGCGGTTATAATGAATTTAATTTTTTCATTCCGAGCAATGAATTAAGAAAATTCTTATGGAACCTTTTCGCAGATCATTATTTAGAACTTGTAAAAGCGAGGGCGTATAAAGGAGATAAAAGCGCATTGTACACTTTAAATAAATGCCTTGAAGTATGCTTAATCTTATTGGCTCCGATAATTCCTTTTATTACTTATTATCTTTTTAAGGAAATTTACAGAAAGAATGTTCATAAGCAAAAATTTTCAGAGATAAAAATCGAAAATATAAAATCAAAATTAGAAACAAGATGCATTATCGAATCAAATAGTGCGATATGGAAGGCAAAAAAAGACAAAAGGCTTAACTTAAAATCAGAAATTAAGGAAGCGGTTCTGCCAGAAAAACTAAAGATAATAAAAAAAGATCTAATTGCATGTCATAATATAAAAAATTTAAAATTTGGGGATAAAATTGAGATTGCCTTATAATCGCTGTATAAATTGCTCTATAAAATGAAAATAATTTTTTAAAATGGAAAAAACAGAGGCGAAATTAAAAGAGCTTAAAGAACTTATTGAAGAGCTTGAAAGCTATAGAGGCAGACATACAGAGCTCATAACAGTTTATGCCCCGGCAGGCTCCAATATTAATCAGATTGCTTCTCAACTTGTTGCAGAACAAAGCACAGCTATGAATATTAAAAGCAAGAGCACAAGAACTAATGTTATCGATGCCCTTGAGAAAATAATCAGGCATTTAAAAATTTATAAAAATCTCCCTGAAAACGGGCTGGCTTTATTTTGTGGAAATATAAGCGAGAAAGAGGGGCAACCAGATATAAGAATCTGGGCTGTGGAGCCGCCACAGCCGATGAAGGTAAAATTTTACAGATGTGATCAGACATTTGTTCTCGAGCCTCTCAAGGAAATGCTGCAAGCTACGAATGTTTACGGATTAATCGTTATTGATAGAAAAGAGGCGACTTTCGGCTTGTTGGAAGGGAAGAGCATAAAAGTTCTGCAGAAATTATCAAGCGGAGTTCCAGGAAAACAGCATTCTGGAGGACAAAGTGCGGCGAGATTTGAAAGATTAACAGAAGAGATAGCCAAAGAGTTTTATAGAAGAGTTTCAGAACATGCAAAAGAACTATTCTATGGAATGCCGAGATTAAAAGGAATAATACTCGGAGGCCCGGGACCGACTAAAGAAGAGTGGTTGAAAGAAGGACAGCTCATTACTGCATTAAAAGAGAAAATAATCGCGATTAAAGATGTGGGCTATACAGATGAACATGGATTAAATCTTCTTGTTGAAGCTTCTTACGAGGACTTGCAGAAAGAAGAGATAGTTATTGAAAAAAAACTTTTAGAAGATTTTTTTACGAAATTAGCCAAAGAGCCAGAAAAAACAGCTTATGGACTCACGAAAGTTCAAAAAGCACTTGATATGGGGGCAGTCGACATTCTGATAATCTCAACATCTATAAAAAAAGAAATCGCTTTAAAACTCGAGCAATTAGCTGCGAGAATAGGCGCGAGGGTGGAATATGTTTCAGAAGAAACTCCAGAAGGAATCCAATTTGCAAATATTTCCGGGATAGGAGCAATTTTGAGATTCCGAATAGATTGATAAAAAAATTGTATATGGATAAAATGGACAAAATGGATAAAAAAGAAGAAGTAAAAGGAAAACAAGAGAATAAAGAAAAAAGAGAAAAAGGAGAAAAAGATAAGGAAGAAAAATTAAAAGAAACAGAAAAAATAGAAGAAGAAAAAGAAAACGAGGAAAGAAAAGAAGCAATGAAGGAGAGAAGAGAAAAAATGAAGGAAAAGGAGGCGCAAGAAAAGGAGAAAGAACAGAATTCGCAAGAGTTAATAAACAAAGTAGAAGCTGCATTATTCTTAGCCGCCCGTTTTTTGACAATGGAAGAACTCGTCAGAATTACTGGAATAAATCCGATAATGCTCCGGGAGATTCTTGAAAAAATAGAAGAGAAATACAGGAATGATGGAGCAATGACGATAGTCAAGAGGGAAGTCGAAGGGCTCGAATACTGGAAAATGGATGTCAAACAGAATTTTTCACATTATGTAAACAAGCTCGCATCTGGAAAGTCTGAATTCAGTAAAGGGGAGCAAGAAACTCTGGCGGTAATCGCATACAAACAACCTGTAAAACAGAGCATCATAATTAAGATAAGGGGAAACAAAGCTTATGATCATATAAAACATTTTATTCAAGCAGATTTAATAAAATCAAGACGCTTGGGCAGAACATTCGAGCTAAGTTTGAGCGAGAATTTTTTCAATTATTTTCATATCCCCGAAAAAGAGTTCAAAAAAGAGCTAGAAAATATTAATGAAGATAAAAATATAGAGAAGAATACTGAAAATGGAAAAAATTAAATTGATTCCAGATACGAATTTTCTAATATATCTCGTAAGGTATAGAATGCTTGATAAACTCGATAATTTCAATGTAATAATCCTAAGCAATGTTATAGACGAATTAAAAAAATTAAAAGCAGATAAAGAACAAAAGAGAGAAGATAAAATAGCAGCAGAAATAGTCCTGGAGTTTATTGAATCTTCCAACTTTGAGAAAATTGTTCTTGATGGGTTCGTCGACGATGTCATCCTTGATTTTGCAGAAAAGATAAATGCAGCAGTCGGCACAATGGACAAAGAGCTCGGAAAAAAAGCAAAAGAACGGGGCATCAAGGTGATAAAAATAAGACAAAGGAAATATTTGGAGTAAGAAATATAAAAATGTATAAAAAATTTAGAAAAGGGGTTTTTTGTGTCGTTTACTCTGGAAAAAAATACTTATTGTTGCATAGAAAACTTCATTGGGAAGGATGGGAATTTCCGAAAGGAGGCATGCTCGCTAGGGAAAGAGAAAGCCATGCTGCTATGCGGGAAGTGATAGAGGAAACAGGGCTAAAAATTATCCACCTGAAAAAATTCAATATTTCTGGCATATTCCTTTATGATAAGAAAACCCAACAAGAGAGAAAAGCTAAAGGTTTCAAATGGAAGCTCTACGCTGTTGAAGTTAAAAGAGCGAAAGTAAGAATAAGTAAAAAAGAACACGACGACTATAAATGGCTTCCTTATGATAAGGCATTGAAACTTTTGAAATGGGCTGATCAGAAAAAATGTTTAAAGATTGTTAACGAAACTTGTTAATGTATCTCCGTGAGTCAGTAAGATTTAAAAATGCTTTTTGGTATCTTTAAATATAAAGTTTAAAATGTTCTATATAATAGAAGTTAAAGACCATGTAAGAGTAGAGCCGAGCTTATTCGCATTACCAGTTAAAGAATCTATAGCAAAGCAACTCGAGAAAAAATATGCCGAACATATAGACAAAGAACTTGGTTCAGTTGTTTCTGTTCTCGAGGTTCTAGAAGTCGGCGAAGGGATACTTATCCCAGGGGATGCTGCAGCATACTATGAATCTACTTTTAAGCTCCTTGTTTTCAGGCCAGAACTTCAGGAAATAGTGTATGGGCAGATAAGTGAAATAACCAATTTCGGGGCTTTTATGAATTTGGGAGTTATAGATGGGATGCTCCATATAAGCCAGACAATGGAAGATTTCGTAAGCTTTAGCAAAGCTAATTCATTACTCGGAAAAAATACTAAACGCTCGCTAAAGAAAAATGATTTATGCCTCGCGAGAATCGTCGCAATAAGTTTTAAAACTATACCCCCAAAAATCGGTTTGACAATGCGCCAGACTGGTTTGGGAAAAATAGAATGGATTCAAGAAGATAAGAGAAAAGCGAGAATACAAGCAGAAAAATTATTAAAAGCAGAAGCAAAAGAAGCTAAAAGCAAGGAGAAGAAAGAAAAAAAATAAAATGCCATTCAGAAAATATGAAATAGAAAAACTTGTAGAAAAACATGAAAAAGGGCTAAGAAGAATTGCTCTCAGAGAGAATATAATTTTTCTGATTGTCGGAGATAGAGAAGATCCCGCACTGGTGAGATATGCTCGGGGGAATAATAGTGGATTTAACTGTGATATTATAAGTTTAAAAGAAACAGTGGCTGAGAAAATAAGGGAATTATCCGGAGAATATTATTCAGAAGTCCAGAGATTAATAAACAATTATTTTTTTGCCAATTATAAAAGAGAAAATAGAATATTGAAAATTTTTAATAGTCATAATAAAAATGCCTCAGAATATAAAAGCAATCGAGTTTGAATTGTCCCCATTGATACAATTAATGGACGTTATTAATAGCGAGGAGAAAAACAAGATGAGAAACACTAAACAATATTTTGAAGGGATTCCATGTAGCGAGAAAGAAAGGAAAAAGCAGAAAGATGGAATAATCTCAGAATCAAAGGATAAAAATTATCAAATAATAAAGAGAAATGGAGAATATTACGGGAGAATAATTTTATAGATGACAAAATGACAAAAGGAAAAATATGCAAGAAATGTAAAATCTTCGTCGAAGGCGACAAATGCCCACTATGCCAGGGAAATCAATTTACCGAAAACTGGAAAGGCAAAATAATCGTCTTGAATCCGGAGCAGAGCGAAATTGCGAGGAAACTCGACATTAAGCAAAAAGGAAGCTATGCTATAAAATCAAAATAATTCTTTTAAAATGAAAATAATTTTTTAAAATGGAAATAAAGATTGTTAAACAAACAGAAAATCCTTTGCTTGGAAGAAAAGAAATCGAGGCAATGATTCAAGCAGAGGTAACACCTTCAAATGCCAAGGTAAAGGAACTTCTGACAGAAAAATTTAAAGCAAATGCCGAATGCATTGTTATCAAGCACATCTATTCAAAGTTCGGATTCCAAAAATTTAAGATAAGTGCTTATATCTATGATAGTATTGAAAATTTAAAGAAATTCGAGCCTAAAAAGAAAGAGAAAAAAGCTCCGGAAAAAGCACCAGCTGCATCTAAATAAAAATGGCAAAAGAATCACAAGGCAAGAAAAAAAGAAAACCGAGAAAGCCGAGCGAGAGATGGAAAAAGTATAAGATAACTGGAAATAAAGTAGAAAGAACGGCAAAATTCTGCCCTCGATGCGGAGCAGGAATATTTTTAGCAGAGTCGAAGAAAAAAGACAGAGTTTACTGTGGCAGGTGCCATTATACCGAATTCTTAAGCAAATAAATCTCTTCTCATGCACACAATTACACAATGCCCAGATATTGTTAGATATTTTTACGGCATCATTACATGCTAGAATTGAAACTCATTCTAAAAAATCATTATAAGAAATTATGAAAAAAACGGGCCAGAATCTAAAAAGATAATGGCATAATCCGCTAAAAAATCCTATTTTTTAATTCATAAAAATTTAAGTTAGCTTCAGGTTAATCAGCATAAAAACCCTGGGAAGAGCTCTTGAACAAATCAAGTAGATGCGTTCTCAAGCTCCTCCTGGGGAAAAAGAGGTGATAATATTCACAAGCCGAACAACTATTTAAATCTTTCGGTTGTAGTAATTATAAAGTAGTGAATAAAACTGATGAGATAATATACTTCATAATTTTTGAAACATATTTAATAATTTTTAAAACAAATAGAAATCACCTTCTTTTTCTGTCGCTAAATTTTTCAATCGAGCTTAACATTATATAAATCCCAATATTAAAGGTTAGTGCGAAGAGTATCATTAATGCATATATGCTATAGTCTACATAGATACTATTGACTATATAGAAATCATCTAATATATTTAGTACCTTCGATATTGTCAAAATTACAATCGCGGTTGCTATCCAGGTTAATCCTTTATTCAGCCCTTCCTTTGTTCTTTTTCTAATCTCAGAAATTAAAAAGAGAGATACTAGATAAAGCACAATTTGAATACAGCTTGTTATAAAATTTACATAGTTAATCATTTTTCCTCTTTTTACTTAGATTCGAAAATAAAATCAAGTTTATTAATTTTTCTATCTGTGTTAAAAATAATTTATATAGTTTTTATTCTATCCCCCAATTATTTTATGAGATTATGGGCTTCGCCCCCCCCCCAACTCTTGCGAAGCTCGCTTATCCCAACTCTCCTTGCAATCAAGTTATAAATCAAAGTTTTCTGTTTTTCATTATAATAAATTATGATTGCGATAATTATAATCAGCGCAACAATCAATAAAATTAACATCTGCTCTTCAAACGAAACTTTTTGCTTTACAATTTCAAATAAAGCCGAACCTGCAGCAGTCGTATCATCATATCTGACTATAACATAGAATAGATAGTCCCCCGGCTCGATATTTTTTGGCAATTCGGTTGTTTTAATAAAAGTAATTTGTCTCTCTATCGCTTTAGTCTCATGTTCATGCCAGATTTCTCTGCCCCTCGCATCTTTAATGTAATAGTCAATCAAAACATCTACTGTTCCTGACGCTTTTATGTTAAAAATACTTATTTCGGAAATTAATTCTTCGCTTGGCATTAAAATACTATATTTTGAAGGAATGACTGTTTTGACATCAAACATGGCTTCTTTTTCAACTTCGATAATTGTTTTAATTCGCCTTTCAGAGCCCGTATCAGTTGATATGGTTATGTAGCCGAAGTAGACATCTGGTTTTTGTTTTGTATCTATGGTGAATATCAACTGTAACATTTGTTCCTGTTTGGGCTCAAGTCTGAAAGAATAAGTGCTTAATCCTGTTGGGAAAGTAGCGAAAGCTGCAAGCTCTCCTAAGTCTACAGTTACTTCTAATGGTGTATCAATGATATTTTTTATTCTTAAAAATTCCTTATGAGTTTCGCCCGGCTGCATCTTAATCTTTATTATTTCAGGGCTTATTGCTAAATCTTGTTTAACAGTAGGTGTCGTAATTCCTGCTCCCCCCCCGCCACCTCCTGAAGGTGTCTCTGATCCTGGCGTTAACTGCGCGCCTGGAGTTTCTTCTGAACTATAAACACTGAAGGAGGTTACATTAAAAACAAGGGTATTGCCAGAATAATTTATCTTTGTGCATATTGATGCAGGACAGACTTCTCCATTTCTCAAAATTCTTGGGTTTGAGTAATTTAAACCATAAAGATAAAGTGTTGCAGATTTGTTTAGATTAGGCATAGCAGTCGAGTTTATTTCAATCCTGTTGGTTGAGATATTAACATTAGCATTTATATCTACAATATTGTCTGAAGGATTTTTATCATCTGTTAAGTTAATTAATTCCATAAAAATTATTTTTCCGGCATCAGAATTTTCAAGAGTCATTAATGAAATGTTTCCAAGTTCCTCGAAAGCATATCTCGCGTAAAAATCAGTTGACGCGCCCTTTGTAGAGCCGTTAAATTCGCTGTATCTTATATCTATTTTTGAAGGATTTACGCTGAAAACGACACTTTTTGTGCTGACTCCTGCCTCTGGATTCAGCGTGTTATTGGCATACAAGAATAAGACATGTTCTCCGACAGGAGCATCAAAGTGCATGTTCCCTGTTATAGAGATATTCGAAGTATGATTTATATTGTACCAGAAATCATTTCCATCACTTGTAAAATTTAGGGGCAAATCATCTGTTCTTAAATATGTATAATTAAGGGGGCGTATTATTTCAAGTGTCGGGGCGGTTACAGATACAATAACAGAAACAGAATGCGAGCCGCTCGTCGCTTTACCTTCAATTAATCTCCCGATTATAGAAGCAAGATTAGGATTAAATATTAATGAGAGAAAAGTGAAGAGAAAAATTATTAAAACAAAACCAATAAAAAAAACTAAACCTGCCCGCTCTTTTTTCATATTATTTTTAGTAAATTAAGATATTTAAAAGTTATCAAATAGATTACTAAATCAAGATAAATTAAGAATAAAATGAACATTTAAGCAGATATTCAAAGCAATATCTTTATGCTCAGTTTTTTTATCTTTTTTTCTTTCTAGCAAAGATTATTATAAGCACTGCTGCTATTATCACTACAGCAATTAAAACATAAGGCAACCATGTAGCTCCTTTCTGTTCTTCAGGAAGAGTTGTCGGAGGTAATGCTCCTTTCGTCGAGATTAGATTGAATTTCCTATCCATTCCTGTTTCCATTGAAACTCCTCCTCCTGTCTGTGTAGATGTTGTTTCAAAAGAAATTCTTATTGGATAAGTTCCTTCTGTAGGAGGGGCAGTTACTCTAAACTTAACTTCTGTATCGTGCGTTCCTATTGGAACAGTATAAGATGTAGGGCCTATAATTTCAACATAATCACTACCATCTAAAATCGTGACAATAACTTTTATATCGCTGTCTCCAATCATATTCTGCAGCTGGAATGTAACTATCTCGCTCTCTCCGGGCGGCAGTATTAAAGGAGTCTGTTCTGTATAGAGCCCTGCAACTCCCCACGCATAAGCATTTGAAATTAAGAAAATTGCTGTAAATATTAAGCAAATCATGCTAAGCGTTTTCTTATTTGTTACTTTCATTTCTTACCTCTTTTTTATTTTAAATATAATACTTTAATCGCTTTTATATAATTAACTTACTACCTTTACATACCAAGGACCCAATTTAGTAGTATCATAGGTTCCTGAAGGCAGAGAGCTTGAGACATTGTTCAAGCAGTAGTATAATCTTCTCTGCCCTGTTCCATTATTCAATGTGAAGTTTCCCTTGAATACATAAGAGCCAGTTATATTTTTATAATTTAGATTAATCAATCTGAAAGCTCCACCACTTATATCGCATTCTGCATAACCGCCTGTTTCAATATCAACTGTGAAATTCTCTGCTGCAAGAAAATAACTTGATGGCGTGGCTAAAACAGTGCTGTTATATAAATTAGATGCATTAATAGATAAGAATTTTGAAGCGTCGTTTCCAGAATTATTGACTAGATACTCTCTTGTAGCAGTTTTATTTGAACTTCCAGGGGTTACTCCTGAGAATGACATGCTTGACGGGCCGAAGTCATAAGAAGTTAAAGTAGAATATGTGAAATAATTGCTTCTATTTGAAGTATATACATTACTTAAGTCTCGAGCTTGAACAGTTATATTCCATCCTGTTGCATTATCCCAGTACCACATTTTTATTTGACAGGTAAAATTAACATCTGAGCCAGCTACTCCAACATAAGAACAACTGGTGTTTTCTCTTATATCATAATTTGCACCGAATATAGAAGCATTTGCTACTGCGTATGTTGTATCCACATTGCCAGCGCCATCGGGGTCTGTAACTAAAAATGAGAAATTTATTGTAGTATAAGTTCCCTGAACAGGGGTTAAAGTGGTTGTTTCAAAAGAGACTCTTGTAATGTTCGGCGCGGTATTGCCTAAACTGATTGAAACAGTGTGTGTGGCGCTCGTAGCTTTTCCTGTTATCCAATCCCATATTCCTGCATTTGTCAATGGAATTAGCAGAATCAATGCAAATGCAAAAATCAAAAGCCACTTACACTCTTTTAGCATTTTAAAGCATTTTAAAGATATGGGTTATAAGAAAAAAGTATTTATAAATATTTCTTTTTTTTGATTCCACAATCGTTTTAATCATCTTTTTTAAAATTCGTTGCACAGCCGACATCTTCTGCGCCTATCTCCTATCTTTTTCTTTTATTGGAAGCGAGCTTCAGCGAGCGACTACTTTTTCAATTATTTATCTCTCCAACTTGTTCTTAGCTCGGCTATATATAGTATATATTATTCTTATGTCTCTTCCAAGAAGCTCGGCTATCTCGCTCTTTCTCATTCCTCTCTCAATCAAATGCATCACAACTGCTTCAAGTAAACTTAGCTTCCTATTACTTAATACTGAAACTGAAACTGTTATTCTTGCTTTCGTCTCAGCTATTCTTGTTTTCATTTTTTTGCTTGCATTACTATAAGTGAACCAGATTGTTCTATGGTCTCTTGCGAGAAGCTCAGCAATTTCAACTATTCTCAATCCAGCATTTTCTTTCAGATATTTCACTAACATTTCTAATGGCCCGAGCTTGCCTTGCTCAAAGATTGAAATTGGTATTTCTATTTCTTGCAGTTCTCTGGTTTGTTTTTCTCTTTTAACAGAATCAACTATTTGTTCAATTCCTACACCATATTCCTCTTTTAATTTCTCATCAAACACCTCAAGCAAGGTTTGTTTTGATAATTCTTTTTCTTCCTTCTTTCTGCCTTTTTTCTTCCTCAATCTTCTTAATGTTTCAGCAGGCACAACAGCCACAAGCAATATCTTTATCCACCACGGGCCTTTCAATGTTGTATCATAGGTTCCTGAAGGCAGAGAGCTTGAGACATTGTTCAAGCAGTAGTATAATCTTCTCTGCCCTTCATTGTTAGTGTTATTTCCTCGAGGCAATAATGCACCAGTAACATTGACATAAGATGAATTTATCAAGCGTGTAGCACCGCCATTAATGTCACATTCTGCATAACCGCCCGTTTCAATATCAACTGTGAAATTCTCTGCTGCTATGTAATTGCTTTTTGAAGTTGCCAAGGCGCTCGAGTTCCATAGATTGCTCGCATTAATCGAAATAGTTCTTGTGTTATCATTTCCTGTGTTGTTGACAAGAATAGCAGAAGAGCCGGTTATATTCGAGCTTCCGGGGGTTGCTCCAGAGAATGAAATGCTTGAAGGGCCTATTTTCAAAGCAGTTAATGTAGTATAATCAAAATAAGTGCTTCTGTTAGTTGCTTCTAATGCACTATTATCGGAAATATTAATCGTGACATTCCACTTAGTGTCAGGCTCCCAGTACCACAAGTCAACTGCGCAAGAAAAATTCTCTCTGTAAGAATCAATTGCGCCAACATCAACACAAGTTGTGTTGTAACGAGAAACATTCCCATACTGAACAGATAAATTAACTTTAATGCTTGATGGATTCAAGTCCGAGGTGCCTTGAGCATCATATGCTGTAAATGAAAAGATTACTGCTCTTGCGCTCGCTTCAATCGGGCTTGTCGCGGGAATTGCAGAAACATGCTCGATGACAGGAGCTGTGTTCGAGACAGGCGTGACATTTATTGTTATGTTATTTGTTATCGAGTAAGTCGCCCAGTTATCTAAAGTATCATTCGCGTAAACTCGTGTGTAATTCCAATAACCTGTTTTAGTTCCCTGAATATCAACTCCATAAATTCCATCACCACCCGCAACATCACAGCTTGTAGAGCCAGTGTCAGTCATAGTTAGATTAATGAAAGCAGTTGTGTTCCAGATATTTGCATAAACAGTCGAGACACCTGAAACATCTGAAACAGTTGCATTAACACAGAACCATTTATTCAATGCTATTGTTGTTTCATTTGCCTTTGCATTGCTTATTATCGGGCCATCGCTATCAATCAAAGACGCATTTACAGTTTTGAAATAAGCTAGAGTTCCGAGAACGAAGTTTTCTCCCCATTGCTTCCAGTCAGTTATGTTCTGAGGATTATGATCTCCCTCGCCCTTTGCATTGCTTATATTGTCATGGGGATGCTCAATCATTGTTGAAATCTGTATCCCGAGCCTCGAATAAACACCGACTGCAGAACTCTGCGAGTTACCCACACTTCCAAGAGTAGTGTTTTTCCAGTAATTGCCCTGAACAGTCATAAAGTCAGACATATTTGAGTTTAAATTACCATAAAGGAAATACTTGTCGAGATGAGTTAGAGATGTGCTCTCATTGTTTACAGAAGTATGGACATCAGTGAACAGATGAGGGTTAAATCTTTTAATGTCATAGAAAGTTGCATTAACTTCCCTGTTAGTTAAATTATCTATATCTGCATCATCCCACGCCATGTTGAAATCACTCTGATTGTTGAAACGAACAGGCGTATATCTTGAAGTTCCTGTATAAGTTCCTTCAATATTAAAGACAGGCACGAAAACCCAGACATAATCTCTTCTCAATTGCGCAGCTGTCGCATTTGTCTCATTTAGCAAAAATCTAATCATGCCCTCGCATACCCATGAAGCAATTGTTTCCCCAGCATGCTGCTGGCATATGACATAGATTCTATATTTTTGAGATTCATTGTAGCTCCAGTTGGTTATTGTAAGCTTGGGAGTTTCTAGCCCGAGCAAAGGCGTTGTAACTAAGTTGCTCGTGTTCAGGAAAGGGGATGTAGAAAATTCTGCCTTGAGATTATTAACTCTCCAAGGAGGATAGGGCGGGATTGGCGCAACAAATATTTTGTTTGAGCCATTTGTTGTTATTGTTACTGAAAAAACATTCTGTGCCGAGTTAAAGCTTCTGTTTGCTAAAGGAATTCGAAACCATGTTTCATTGTCATAGGAATAAACTGGCTCAATGTTAGCCCATCTGTCGCCTGTATCATCTATCTCCAGGATATTAGTTATATTAACCTGAACATTTTTTCCAGTAAGGTTTTCAACTGAATAGAAAAACCACCAGTGCTTGTCAGCAAAATATTGGGTTGTATAATTTACAGTTGCATTATAATAGCGCCATGTCGCATTACCCCCTGTGTATGTCCAGTTAACTAAATTGCCTTGCTGAAAGCTTGAATTGAAAACAACATCATCTGCTATGGTTGTTATCTTAACATCAGAAGTTTCTGTTTCAATTGCCCCTGCTGCAGTCGAGTTAAAATAAACATCAATCATGTATTGCGAGCCGATAGTTGCATTTGAATTGACTATCCATTGAACAGTGCATGATTGCCCTACTCCAAGAGCCCCGGAACATACTTGAGGATTAGCATAAGAAGTATTTAAAGGAGTAATCGCATTTATCTTTACATTTGGATTTCCGTTGCTTGCATTGTATCTCAAGGTTCCATTGACTTGCCCGCATGCCGCTACTGAACAAGTTACAGTTGCATTAACAATAAATGTCTCTGACTTGTTTACATTAATGTTTCCTGCTGGCAATGTCAACGAGGCTGAGCCAAGAGTTGGGACAAGTGGCTTTTCACAAGTTCCATCCCATTCAGAGCCATTTATATCATAGCCCTTGACTATAGTATTGTTGCTTGAGTTTACATAAGCTATTATAAACTTGCCAGAACATAAGCTTAATCCATTTGGCTTTTTACCAGCCATATCCATTGTTCTTGTCTGAGGCTCATTTTTGACATCTGTCGCAACTGTCCAAGCGCCTTGCTGCACTCCTGCTGCATTGTAAATTTTCACGCTGATGTTATTGTCTATTGAATCATACCATGCAACTGCCCAGTAATCGTCTTCAGAGCCGTTGTTTATTGGAGCTACTGCAATTCTTGACATTGTTGCTGCTCCGACATCGGAGTCAACATCAACCATAGCATCTGCGCCGCCGATGATGAAAGTATTATCTGTAATGTTTTTGATGGCGAACTGGACATCTTGTTCTGTGCCATCATATGCTACGAGAACATATCTGTTTTTATTTAATGAAGTCACAGCAACTTGGGCTCCAGCAGCAACAGTATCCATGTCTGTCGCGCCTGTCACAGCTGCAAAGGTTCCTGAAACTAGCCTATAAGTTCCATAAGTTACATCTGATGATGTGCAGTCATTATAAAAAACTGCAAATAAAGAGCCATTAACAGCAGCGCAATCCATAAGCTGATTTTGATTGACTGCACAGCTTGTGGATCCGTCAAGAGTGCTTTCACTTCCAATAATTGTTCCTGCGTAATTAAATGCCCTGACATCTGCGTCACTTCCTTCTGTTGTATCATAATCCATGAAGCCATAGCCAAATCCAGCATCAAGCGCGGCAATGCAGACATCATAATACTGAGCTCCTATATCTCCATCAGAATTGCTTGCTGTAAAAAGAGGAGTGCCTGTTGAGCTATAAACAACTTTCATATCATCTCGAAGTTCTTGATCTGCCCAGCCAAGAACAAAGGCAGTTGAGTTTATTGTATCTACATCTATTCTTGACATCCATCCGACTGTTGTGCCTATCTCTATAGGAGCGGTTATTGTGGCGCCTGTTGTGTTCATCACAGCAAACATAGTATTATTGCCTATTGTGTAGCTTCGTGTTTCATTGACTATTGCTATAACATAAGAAGTATTGCTCAACACAGTCAAAGCAATGTCCCCAACTCCACGTGATGTAAATTTGACTTGGTCAGAAGCTATCTGCCATTGTCTTGCTTCCTGCCATGAATCTATCTGCAGCGAGCCCGCAAGAAATAAAAAAGGCGAGACATCAGGAGCATCAAATTCATAGCTTAATTCATAAGTGTTGCCTTGCATAAAATCAACTTGCCATGAAATTGTTTTTTCTAAACCTTGTTCTGTAACTTGCATTCCTTCTTTGGGCGTTATTTTAAAAACAGAAGGGACTTTTTCAGTGACTATGCCTTGATAATTCTGATTTGCCTTGATTGTAAAATTCATCGAGTAAATCGCAAGAGGATAAATTCTTGTTGCTCCTTGCCTTACAACATCAAAAGGCACAGAATCTTGGACAATAATTGTGTCATAAATGCTTCTTATTCCGTTTTTAGTTATTGCAGTCAGATTCAATGAATAATTGCCTGTTCCCTTAACATTATAATAGCCATAATAATCGGGCATTTTTGTAACGCCAAGATAAGAGCATTCATCACTTATGCTTATTTTTCCATTCTGCGTTGATAAAACTTCAATGGAATTGTCAGGAGCAGTTATCTCGAGAGTAACATCAGCATCGCAAACAACATGCCCTTCATCATCAAGAACTGCCATTGCTATGAAAGATTCTTCATTAGGCAGATAAATGCTTTTGTGAGTGTTGATTGCCAAAACGCCCCATGTAAAATCTTGCTCTATCTCGCTGGTTTTCCCATTTCTCGTGAAAACTAATTTCAAAGTATATTTTCCAGCTTTTAATACTCTCGTTTTTGCAAGGCTTATTTTAAAGCTTCCTTCGGCATCCTTTATTATTTCTGGCTGAATTTCCAACGCTTCTCCTTTTGAATTATAAAGAAAGACATTCAGGGATTCAGAGGCAGTCGCAAAATTATTGAGCATTTTTTCTTCTTTTATTTTTCTGCCATTCTTGATATATTCAAATCTAAACTCAGCATTTTCATCAATTCTGAAATCTTTTTTATTAGAGGTTATCTGCGGAGGAATCTCTATTGGTTCTGTTTCATTAATAATTGCGGGAATCTCAGGAGTTTCGGGCGTGATATTTATCGGAGTTTCATTAATTGGAATCTCGAGAGTTGTTTCATTTGAGATGTTTTCTGGGATAGTGGGCTCGACAGGAGTTGGCTCTCCTAAAGTTTCTGTGACAAAGCCAGTTATTGCGTGCCTGATAGAAGGATTAATGAAAACTGCTAATGCAATCAATGATATAATCGCGATTGTAAGAATAATAAAAAATGATTTTGGATTAATTATTTGCCTTTCTCGAGAGAAAATTTGTTTTGATTTTTCTTCGAGTCTTTTGATATAATCATCATAATAATTGAGCCAGTATTCAGGGCTTTTGTGTTTCAGGGCGCGATTTAACTTGTTTTCATACTCGAGATATGTTAAATTGCCTTGCTTATATTGCTCGTTCAAGTTTAAAACAAAATCTTTGAGCCTTTGTTTTTGTTCTTTGGCTTTTTCAATGTTAGAAGAAAGAGGAGAAAAATAGGAAGAGCCAGCTCGGTTGAATTTCTTTGCAGAAATACGGCTAAGAAAATTCGTACTTCCCCCTTTAAGCTCACTCTTCCTATTTTTCATTCTGCGCGCAGAATTCTCTCTGAGAATTCTCTACTTAATATGTGTGATACATACCTTATAAATATTGCTATTTTAAGTATCCAAAATACTTAATATGTATGATAAAAAGCCGCAAAGCAATATTAAATATAATAGTATATGGCATGCCGGCAAAGTCCTGGCAGAATTATGGCCTTGTCATGGCAGAAGCTATAACAAAAGCACTACAACAAATTTATTAAATCAAGACATCTTTGAAATATCTCTAGAATCTCTAGATATAGAAAAAATGCCTGGAAAAGAGAACAAGGATAAGTTAGGGCAAGAACAGCTCTATGATTTATTGATGAGTCGTGAAGTTAGCTGGCAAGCTATTTTGCTTGATTTGATTCATTCTGAACAGCTCGATCCATGGGATATTGACTTAGTTATCTTGTCACAGAAATACATTGAGAAAATACAAGAGCTCCAGGAAGCCAATTTTATAATTTCAAGCAAGGTTCTGTTGGCTGCATCAATTCTACTGCGTGCTAAGAGCTATATTTTGCATAGCCAGATAAAGAGCATTGACGAGATTCTATTTGATAAGGCTAAGAAAAAAGATGAGACTGCATCACTCATATCTATTTTTGATTTTGCCGACGAGGACTATCCAGATATCATGCCTAAAACCCCTTTGCCGAGATTCAAAAAAATAACTCTCAATGAATTGATGAGCGCCCTCGATAGAGCAATGAAAACAGAGCATAGAAGAATCAAGCGAGAGTTATTCTTTAAGAGAGCGGAGGGAATTCTCGGGATGGCTGTTTTTAACAAACCCATGATAGATATTAAGAGAAAAATTGGGGAAGTGCTAGAGAAAATAATGAATTTCTTCAAAAAAAATCCGCAGCAAAAATTAACTTTTTCGATGATAGCTGGGCAGACTAGAGATGAAAAAATTGCAACTTTTGTTCCCTTATTGCATCTCGATCATCAGAACAAAATATGGCTAGAGCAAGAAGTTCCTTTCGGAGAAATTGAGATTTCGCTTAAAAGAAAAGATGTTCCAATAGAAATTTCGAAAGAGTATTCTAATGAATTTAAAGAATCTTCTAATACTAAATCCTCTACCGAATTCTCCGAATATTCTGGAGAGACTCAGATAACTGAGCAGAAGTAAGCAATTTTTCTTTCCCAGTCTTCATATCACGCAATTTGAATTTTTTCTTTTTTACTTCCTCAGAACCTATGAAAATGACGAAAGGAATTGCCTCATTGTTTGCGTAATCGAGAGCTTTTGAAATTTTATCCATGATAAAACACGAGATTCCTTGGGCGCGGAGTTTTTCTGCTAAGGCTATTGCTTTTTTGTCCTGCGCTATTGATATTATAATCGCTTTGACAGCATCTATAGAAATTTTTGCCAATGTCATTATGCGGTCGAGTCCGAAACTTATCCCTGTACTCTGGATTCCATTTACAAGATAAGAACCACCACCAGCAATGCTTTCTTTCATAGTTTTAGTTTTAATTTCAAAGACACTTCCATTGTAATATGCCAGGCCTCGAGCCAAAGATGGAGAAAATTTAACTTGGATGCCATAATCTCTACAATATTTTTTAAGCTCTATGATTTCCTTGAATGAATTATACTTCTTGAAATAGGTTTCAGGCCTTTTGAAAATATTGAGAATTTTCTCAGCTCTATATTTTTTCAAATTTGTCCTTATTTCTTGTTCGCTGAGCTTGTCTAGTTTGTCTATTTCTTTTATAACTTTGATTCTATCTTGAGGCTCGATTTTTTGTTCTTCTAGAACCTCATTCAAGAGCTTTCTATTGTTTATATATATCAAAGCATCAATCTTTAATTCTTTTAATACTTCTGAGGCAATTTTCAGAACTTCTGCCTCTTCACGAATACCCGAGCCGATGATATCTATATCACATTGCGTAAACTGCCTAAAACGATTCGCGCTTACTGGCTCATCTCTGAAAACTTCTCCGATTTGGTATCTTCTGTATGGGAGTTTTTTGTTTTTTGCCAAGCGTTTGAGCTGAAAAGTAAACTCGTAACGCAATGCCAGAGCTCGATTACCTTTATCTTTAAGCTTGAAAATGTCGCTTATTGCTTCTTCTGATTGCTCTGCTCTAGCAAATTCTTCATATTCGATTACAGGAGTTTCTGCCGGGATAAAACCATAAATTTTGAATTTATCGACGAGAATCTTCCTTACTTTTTCTCTTTTTAGAGCTTCTTCATCTACAATATCACGAAAACCTTTTACTGTTTCCATTTTTTTCTCCAAGCAGATTTTATTTTATTAGCTATTTCGAGAGTATCTTTTTCTGTAAGTTTGCTCTTTTGTGCTATTTTTTCCATCATTTCTATTTTTTTAGCAAAATCAATCATTGATTGCCTAGCTACCTCACTCCATCTAATTTCGGGATGTTTCTTGACTATTTTTTGTAAGTCTTCAGGTATAGATAATGTTATATTTGGCATTTTGATTATGTTAGTTATGTGCGTTATGTGATTTCACATATTTAAATCTTTCGTTTTTTACTTTTGTTTTTTATGCAAGTATTTCTAAAATATCTTTTGTTGTAAAAATCTTGATTTTATTTTGCCTTTGAAAATGGGTATCTGAAGTCCAGACTCCATCATTTTTAATCGCTAATGCTAAAGCAATATAGGGAATATCCTTAACATCAATTTTTCCAATTATTTCTTCGGCAGTTTTATAATAAGGAGATATAATTTTATCATCTATAATTTTTACTTTTGATAAAATTAATCTAAGCAAGACTCTCAGTTCTTCTTTTTTAAGTCCAGATTTTCTCAGTATTATATTCTCATTTTTCTTCAATTCTCTAATCGCATAGTTTGGCAGGAAAAATTCAAAATAAGGGACATTCAAGACAGTACGAATGATTGAATTTTCTCTGATAAGTGCAGAAATTATAATATTGATGTCTAGAACGAACCTCATTTTATTTAGAGATTGAAGGGCGGTAGGTGGGAGTCGAACCCACTCCACACGGGTTCTGTCTCGGTTTGTCTTGCGCTAAAACCAAGAGACCACAGCCGAGTATACTAACCGTTATACGACAACCGCCATATTTATTGTATTTATCTAACTTATTTAAAGCGCTTTTGAGATTAAAAATCTTTTCTGTGCCCTGAGAAAAAGAAATATAGGAACAATAAGCAGGATAAACAAGATAAGCAAGGCTAGGCAAAGTTCTAACAATGAACTAACCTCCGTTGCTTTGTCATGCTTTTTTCAAAATTAGGGCATTTATAAACTTATCGAGGGACTCCTAAGATTTTCTTTGCTAACATCATATAGTTCTTGGCAGCCTTGCTTGAAGGTTCTGAGTGAACTACTGCATCTCTAAGGAGAAGGCTTTTTCTTACAGAATCTTCTTCAGGGATAACCCCCAATATAGGTGTTTCAGCGAGAATTCTCATATTGGAAATATCCATTTCATTTTTATCTAATTTTGCTCTGGTGACTAAAATTCCCTTGATAGTTTTCCCCAATTCTTTAGATATTTTTATTATCTTGAGGGAGTCAGCCATGCTGAGCATATCTGGATTGGATATAACAATCACATCATCGGCTGCTTTCAGGGACATTAATGACTCGGCACCTAGGCCCGGAGCTGAATCAATTATTATGAAATCGGCAATTTTTCTCAAAGAGTTGATTATACTCGTGAATTTTTCTATGCTTAATTTCATCCCAAAAAGATCCTTTAATCTTATCGAACCAGGCACTATTTTTATGCCAGAGTGATGCTCATAAATGGCATCTCTAATATCTTTTTTATTTGAGAGAACATGATGCAGTGTCGTCGGAGAATTCGCTGAATTGAGATGTAATGCTAGATGCGGAGTAGAAATATTGCCATCTATCGCAATAACATTAAATCCAAGCAAATTTAATGAGGCAGCAAGATTCACTGCGGTTGTTGTTTTGCCGACGCCACCCTTGCCAGAGGCTATTGCAATAACTCTCGCGGATTTTATCTTTCTCACCATCTTTTTATCTCTTTAATTTCTATTAATTTCATCTGCTTATCAATTTTTATAATTTTCTATAATTTTTTGTCTTACCCTTCTTCGCTCTTTATTTTGTATTTTTTACCTATATTTCTAATAAATTTTAAGAATGAATCCATGACTGCATGCCATTCTTTTAGCTTGTCCATATCGACTTCAGTTTCTTTGCTTGTTTCTAAGTCTATCAATCTCAATACAACATTTTTTCTGAACTCATGTTCTTTAATTTTCTCCATGTCCGGAACTCTTCTATAGAATCTGTAAAGCTTTATAGTCTGTTGGACAATATCTTCTTTAAATAATTCCATTACGAGCTCTTCTCTTATTTTTAATGCTGTCGGGATTATCTTAATCATCTTTCTTTTTTTTGCTATCTTCAGAAGCATATCAATACAGATTTCAATCATGTGCTTCCAGCGTTCAATTAGATTTAGAATAACATCACATGTTTTTGCATATTTTAAGCTAACATAAAGGAGATGCTCTGCTCGCCTCTTTTCTCGTTCAATCTCATTCAACATAAAAACCTCTTAAGATCAATAAAAAATATATCTCTAGAGAAGTAACACCTTTATTTATATATATCGTTTTTTTGTAGTAACTTATAAGTTAATAAAATAATTGGGGGATACCTTTAAAAAGCAATGAAAACCAATAAAACTAATTATTAGCCAGTTATTGGCGAAATTTGCTTCTTTGACTGAATTCATATTCTTTTTTCTCGTCGTAAATTGCCTTTACCTTGAACATAATACTTTTTATAATATTCATGTATCTCTTTAATTGCTCTAGATCAATAGATTCTGTCTTGAGATTATCAGACATCATAACGAGCTTATCTTTTCTTATGAATTCGAATGGGCTCTCACGATGCTTTTCCGATATCTCAAGAACCTTCAATATTGTTTCTGTTTCTTCTGCCGTGATATTAAACCTCCGAGAACATCTCTTGAACACTTCTATATTAACCTTTAAATCCTGGCTTATATCTGCCCTTTTATATAGTTGTTCATGCTCTAAGACAGACATAATAATATTGAAGGCGCCTTCTCCGATATTCTCAATTATTTTTTTAAGAAGCCGGTTTTCCTTTATCAATGGAAAGGTTATATAAATCATATGATCCGCAGCTTTTAACAACGCTTCTGATTTTTCAAAGTATTCGAGATATTTCTCTTTCTTTAACTCCATTTCTTAACCCCTTGCCTTCTATTTTGCCATCTGCCTTTTTAATAATATAAATTTGAAATATAAAAAAGTTTGTGTTTTAGAGTATTGCCGAAGGTTGAGAACTTCTCTCATTTTCAAAGAACTTTTTCATGCACTTGTTTTAAATCGCTTATTAAGTTGTTTAATTAATTTTCATTAAATCTAACTAAATTATCTGGGTATTGCATTATTCTATTAAATTACTCCCGCGTTATTACTCGCGTTATTATATTAGATTATCCTCACTATTATTTCTAATATTATAATGAGAATTATCAGGATTATTACATGAACGGGTTTAATCTGAATTTTACTTTTGTATTCGTCAAAATAACGCACTAAACCGCCGCCCCCCGCCGGTAATCTCATTTGTTCGTCTGCCATTTTATCTCCATTTTATTATTTCCATCATTTTATTATAAGAGATTATTCATTATGACTTTATTAAATTTTTCATTTTGTTATGAGACATGGGAGACATGGTTGGAATAATATGCAATATTGTCGAAAATAAAGAATATATTGCGGGTAACTGATCATAGGCCATCTTCTGTTGCTCCCCGTTATCGGACAGAGCTTGCTAACATCTGACTATGCGGTTTGAAGCCTTGCACCAGCCAGGACAGCAATGCATAATCTTTCGATTTTGCACTCCTCTTCTGCCGAAGCAGATTTGGCGTTTCAACAAATCTTTCACTTCGCAGTTCCTCGCAGGGTTCATTACTCCGTGAAAGCTGTGTCGTTTCTGTTCTCCTGAAATAAATCAGGGCGCCGGAAAATAGTTCAAAACAGTTCTCGGCGCGGAGCCATGCCTCTCGGCATACATCTCACGATGTTGGCTTATCACGACGCCGTAGCGTCGAGGGTGGATGGACCTTCCTCTCTAGATTTCCCGTTTGGAAAATCTTAAGATAGTTAGCCAATCAGTTACCCGAAATTTCAAAGACAAAACAATTTATAAAGATTTCTGAGTTTTTTCCTGAGATATCACGAATCTATTTAAATGATTACAATTTATTTAAATGATTATGAATATATATTCAAAATTATTTAAGATATTCAGAAAAATAGAAAAAGTAAAGTTTAAATAGTATTATGAATATATATTCATTATGACTAGACCGATTATTCGGAGGCGCATAAACTTTAGAGTCAGCATAACCGAAGTTATTCCAGTATGCAAGGCTGTAACAGAACAAGTTTTTTTGAACTTTGATGAACTCGAAGCGCTACGCTTGAAAGATCTTCTGTCTTTAGAACAAGAAAAAGCAGCGGAAATGATGCAGATTTCGCAGCCTACCTTTTCGAGAATTATCGATAAAGCCAGAAAAAAAGTTGCAGATGCCATCATCAATGGCAAGGCCTTAAAAATCGGTGACTATAATCATATACAAAAGTTTTATAAACATCATGAAGATATCTAAATATAATTGATATATCTAAATATAGGGAGATAAAGAAAATATAAAGAGGCAGTGAAAGAAGAATGATGAGATGTTGTCTACAAAAACAATGTTGCAAAAGGAATAATAAATGCATTAAATAATTATAGAAATTATTAAAGGAATTATCGGAGGTAATAAAAAATGGCAATGGAAATGGAAATGCAGCATCAGGTGATGGGTTATGATAGAGCTGCAACTATGTTCTCGCCTGATGGAAGGCTCTTACAAGTTGAATATGCAGAGAAAACTGTCAGACTCGGGAGCGCAAGCATCGGATTAGTTTGCAGCGACGGAGTTTTAATCCTCGCCGATAAAAGGCTAGTAGATGATTTGATGATTCCCGAATCAGCAATAAAAATCTATGAGATAGACGAGCATATTATCGGAACTGCTGCAGGCATTCTAAGTGATGCCCGGGTTTTAATGGAGAAAGCGCAAGTATTGGCGCAGCAAAACAGGGTTACTTTTGACACTCCTATTGATACAGAAACAATAATCAAAGAAATTTCAAATCTCAAGCAGGCTTATACTCAGTACGGAGGAGCAAGGCCCTTCGGAGTAGAGATTCTAATAGCAGGAATAAACCCTGATGATACAGAGAAGATTTTTGTCAGCGATGTTACAGGAAATTATTTTGGCTATAAAGCCGCGGCGATAGGAGAGAATGATGATAGAATTAAGGAAATGCTGAGAAAAGAATTCAAGGAAAGCATGAATGTAGAACAGGGCATTAAACTTGCTTTAAGCATTTTCAAAAGAGTAATGGCTAAAAATTTCGACATAAAACGATTTGAGTGCGTCTATATAAAAAGGGAGAATAAGAAAGCGAAAAGGATAAGCGGGAGCGAATTGGATTCAGTAGCAAAGTATTTAAAGCAATAATTTGATATTTATAAAATAAAAAAAATAAAATAAGATTAGATTATGTGAGAGTGCATTTCTGCGCTTTTAACATTTAGATTATACGTGATACAAAATTAGATTAAAAAGATGACAGATGTAGTAGCAAGGATTAAGAGCAAGAATAAAACTTACGAGATATTAGTAGACTGTGATAAAGCTCTTTCTTTTAAGAAAACCCGTCAGGGTTCAATTCAGAATATTTTGGCTGTTAATACCATCTTTAGTGACCAGAAAAAAGGATTCAAGGCATCCAGCACCGAACTTAAAGATGCTTTTGGAACAGATGATGTTTTTGCCATAGCAGAAAAAATAATATTGAACGGGGAAATTTTGCTGCCTCAAGAATATAGAGAAAAAATGCGGGAGCAAAAAACCAGGCAGATTATTGATTTTCTCGCAAGAAATTGTGTTGACCCTAGAACCGGGGCGCCATATACGGCACAGAGAATAGAACAATCGCTAAAGCAGATAGGAGCAAGAATCGAAGAACATCGGAATGCTGAAGAGCAGGCATTGGAAATAATGAAAGAACTTGCAAAAATTATGCCTATCAAAATTGAAACAAAGAGAATTAAAGTTATTTTACCTCCGGAATATACTGGAAAACTTTATGGATTATTGAAAAGTTATAATGCAGAAAAAGAGGAATGGCTTAACGATGGTTCATTATCTTGCATAATAAACTTGCCTGCTGGATTACAGCTTGAATTTTATGATAAATTAAACAATGCTACTCATGGAGCAGCAATAACAGAAGAAATTCATGAAAATAAATAATAATACTATAAATAAACAATAGAAGAATAAAATTACAAGAAAAATAAAATGGACAAAATGGATAAAAAAGAAGAAGTAAAAGGAAAACAAGAGAATAAAGAAAAAAGAGAAAAAGGAGAAAAAGATAAGGAAGAAAAATTAAAAGAAACAGAAAAAATAGAAGAAGAAAAAGAAAGAAAAATAGTTGTCCCGGGCGAAATAGTAGCTCACGGGTTTCAATTTTTGCCTGGAGATGGCACTAGGAGAGAGGGCCCAGATATCCTAGCAATGAAATTCGGGCTTCTTGAAAAAAATGATAGGCTTGTAAAAATTATACCTCTATCCGGAGCCTATCTACCGAGAGTTGGAAATACAGTAATAGGGAGAATAACTGATATGAATTTTAATGGATGGTTTGTAGATATATTGTCGCCGCAAGAGGCTTTTTTACCAGTGAGCGAGTGTTTTGCAAGAATCAACAAGGCAGACTTGGCAGAAGTTTTTGACATCGGGGACATGATTGTAGCAAAAGTCAAATCAATTAAGTCGAGAAATATTGACTTGACAATGAGAGACCATGGATTGCATAAATTATCTGACGGCATGATAGTAAAAGTAAATTCCAGCAGAGTTCCTAGAATAATTGGCAGAGAAGGAAGCATGGTTAAAATAATAAAAGATGAGACAAACTGCAATATTACTATAGGGCAGAATGGTGTCATATGGATAAAAGGAAACGATATAGATGATGAGCTACTCGCTAAGGAAGCGATAGAATTCATTGTCGAAAAACCTTTCATAGAGGGTTTAACAGATACAATAAAAGAGTTTCTTGTAAAAAAGAAAGAAGAAATGAAAAGAGAAGAAAAAGAAAAATTAAAAGAAACAGAAGAAAAAAAGAAGGAGAAATAAAATGGCTGAAAAATACAAAAGAACTGATGGAAGAGCTTATGATGAGATGAGAGAAATTAAAGCAAAAGCAGGAGTAATAAAAAACGCAGATGGAAGTGCTATGTTCAGTTTTGGAGATTCTATCGCGATAGCTGCGGTTTATGGGCCTCGGCAATTGCACCCACAACATTTGCAGGACCCTTCAAAATGTTTATTGCGATGTACATATGATATGTTGAGCTTCTCTGTAAATGAAAGAAAAAAACCAGGACCAAGCAGAAGAAGTACAGAGATAAGCTATGTGACTGGGAAAGCTTTAGAGCCTGTTTTGCAGTTAGATGCTTATCCTAATACAGTCATTGATGTTTTCATATCAATCATACAGGCAGATGCCTCAACGAGATGTGCGGGCATTAATGCAGCTTCAATCGCTCTAGCGAATGCAGGACTTCCAATGTCTGAACTTGTTACGGCAGTTTCTATGGGGAAAGTTGCCGGAAACATCTTAGTAGATTTATCTAAAGATGAGGAAGATTATCGTGGCGAGAAGATAAAAGAAACCACAGATATTCCAGTAGCTTATCTTCCTAGAAGCGATAAAATTTCTCTGTTGCAGCTTGATGGAAGAATAAAAGTAGCTGAATTAAGAGAGGCTATAAAAGCGGCGAAAAAAGCCTGCTTGAAAATAAATGAGATTCAGAGAGAAGCACTGAAAAAAATAAAAGAATAAAATAAAAAATAAAAAGATAAAAATAAAAAATAAAGAAGAAATAAAGGATAAAAGGATAAAATGAAACAGGATATTTCAAAGATACAGCAGAAAAAAATAGAAGAGCTTATATCAAAAGGAAAAAGAATGGATGGGAGGCATGCCCATGAATTTAGAAAGATAGAAGCAGAAATAAATGTGATAAATAAAGCAGAGGGTTCGGCAAGAGTAAAATTTGGAGAATCAGAAGTATTAGTAGGAGTAAAACTTAATGTCGGAGAACCATATACCGATTCTCCAGATGAGGGTACTTTAGTGACAAGCGCAGAATTATTGCCAATGGCTTCTGAAGAATTTGAGTCAGGGCCGCCAAAAATTGACGCTATTGAAGTTGCCAGGCTAGTCGATAGAGGAATTCGAGAAAGCAGCTTTATAGATTTCAAAAAGTTATGCATAAAAGAAGGAGAACTTGTCTGGAATATATTTATCGATATCTATCCGATAAATTGGGATGGAAATTTAATTGATGCTGCTGCCTTCGGCGCAATATTAGCATTAAAAAGTGCATATATGCCAAAACTCACTGAAAAAGATAAAGTAGACTTTGGAAATCTGAGCAATAAGCGGCTGCCTTTGACAGAGAATGTTCCTATAACTATAACAGTAAACAAAATTGGGAAGAGTTTTATACTTGATACAACTGCTGCGGAAGAAAAAGCGATATGCTCTCAATTAACCTTTGCGGTTTCAAAAGGAGATGACAAAGAATTGCATATCAATGCCTTGCAAAAAAATGGAGATGCCTTGACAGAAGAAGAGATTTTTGAGATGATTGATTTGGGAATGAGAGAATCTAAAAGATTTTTTGATTTGTTCGAAAAAATAACTGAGAAGAAAGAAAAAAAGGAATAACTGCCTTAAAAAAAGATTTTTAAACTAAAATCCCTTATTGTTAAGATAATTTAAAATGGAGAAATCTAAGGAATTATTTCCAAAAGAAAGATATACTGAATATGAAATAGCGAGGATTCTGGGAGCGAGAGCACTACAGATTAGTTTTAATGCTCCAATACTCCTCAGAATAGACAAAGAGACACTTGAAAAATTAAGATATGATCCTATAAAAATAGCTGAGTTAGAGTTGAATTCTGGAATACTGCCAATTTCGATTAAAAGACCTTTTCCTAAAAAAGTAGAAAAAAAGATAGAAGAAGAAAAAGAACCTGAAGAGCTTAAAGAAAAAATAGTAGAAAAAGAAGCAAAAAAAGAAACGAAGAAAGAGGAAAAGGCAGAAGAAGCAACAGAACCAGAAGAAATTCTTGAAAAAAGCATAGAAGAAATCGAGGAAAGAGAGGAGAAAAAAGCAAAAGGGACAGAAATTGAAGAAAAAAGCGACGAAGAAGTTCTGCTTGAAGAAATAGAGAGTGAAGGAGAAAATGAAGGTGAAGAGCAGGATATTGAAGAGATGGATTAATCTTAGGATTCTTCACAAAACCTCAGACTACCGAAGATAAACTAATTACTGAAGATAAATTATCCATTACTTTAGATTAAAAGAACCGCGATTAACAGCAAAAGAATCGCGATTAACAACATTTTTATATTTCTTTAATTTATTATAATTATGCAATTCCGCGAGATAAAAGAGGTTTATGCAAGCAAGGTTTTCAATTCAAAAGGAAAACCTGCTATTTCGGTGAGGATAACAACGAGTAAAGGAACAGTCGAGACTATAGCACCACAAGGCACGAGCAAAGGAAAAAATGAAGTAAAAGATTTTTCAATAAAAGGAATAGATTATTCTATTGAATTTGTTAATAATTTTGCGAAAAAATTGTGCGAGATGCCTTCTTCAATTGATATGTTTGATGATTTGGAGCAAGTAGAGAAGCTGTTGAAGCACTATGATTCGAGCGAGGATTACAAGTTAATAGGAGGGAATGCATTATATGCTTTTGAAGCTTCGTTGCTAAAGGCGGCTGCAAAGTTTCAGAATGTTCCGCTATGGAAATTCATCTTGGGCAACAGAAAGAAAATTATGCCGCGGCCATTAGGTAATGCAATCGGCGGAGGCATGCATGTTTCTCAGAATTTAAAAACAGATTATCAAGAGTTTTTGCTCCTGCCGAAAACAGAGAATTTCTATAATGCTTATTTTATTAATCTTGAGGCTTATAAAGAATTGAAAAAATTGTTAATAGTAAAGGATAAGAAATGGCAAGGGACTCTGACTGATGAGAATGCCATGGCTTCTTCGCTCGACAATAAGCAAGTTTTTGAACTACTGCAAGAACTTAGAGATATTATAAAAGAGAAATTCGGGACAACTGTAGAAATCGGGGTTGATATGGCTGCAAGCAGTTTATGGAATGGAATCGGCTATGTTTATAGCAATTATCCTGGAAGAGATGTAAAAGCAAAAGAAGAACAACTGAACTATGTGCAGGATTTAATTAAAAGATTTAATTTAGTTTATGTGGAAGATCCTTTCTATGAAGAAGATTTCAATAGTTTCTCGAGGCTGAAGACAAGAATAGATAATATGGCTAACAATTGCCTGCTTTGCGGAGATGATTTAACTTGTACTAACCCGGAGAGAATAGAAAGAGCCGTGAAAGAAAATGCCATAAATGCGGTTATTATAAAACCGAACCAGATAGGTTCTCTCATGAGGATGAAAAAAGCTCTTGAGATAGCAAAGCAAAATAGGATTATCCCTGTTATGAGCCACCGTTCTGGAGAGAGTGCTGACGATACAATAGCTGACTTGTGTGTGGGCTTCCAAATACCTTTAATTAAGGCAGGTATCCTAGGGAAAGAGCGCTTTGCCAAATTAAACCGTTTGATGAAAATCGAAAGAGAAAAAATTTAGAGAAATGAAAAAAGAAATCAGAGAGCTTATCGATAGAATTAAATTTAATAATCCCTGGATAGACGAAAGAATTCTTTATGCATTTGAATTCTGCGATAGAAAATATTTTGTAAAAAGAGATTCTTATAGCGATGAACCACAACATATTCTTCATGGGCAGACAATATCTCAACCATCAACAATTGCCAAAATGCTTTTTATGATGAAGCTCAAGCCGGGTTTGAATGTTTTAGAAGTCGGAACTAATACAGGATATCATGCTTCCTTGACAGCATATCTTGTATGGCCTGGAAAGGTAACAACTATAGAAATCTTTCCGGATCTGGCAAAATTAGCCGAGAGAAATATAAAAAAATTAAGAAAAGCAAATAAGAAATTAAAATTAAATGTAATTATTTTTTCAGGAAATGCCTTGGATAAAAAAAATAGAATATGGAAACAGAAATATGATAGAATTTATTTTACTGCAGGAGTTGAGAAAAAGCAATTCGAAAAAGTGCATGAAATGGCTCGAGAACTGCTTAATGAAAATGGACTGATTTTATATCCCACAAGAGAACATTATGATTACGGGGCATTAGAGCTGTGGGAATTCAAGAACAAACAATTGAGATTATTGCAGAAAGAAGAAGGTTATTCTTTTGTTCCGCTACTTGAGAAAGTTGATGAATAGATTCAATATAGAAGGATAAAATATAGAAACAGCCAAAAAATCTAGACTTGCAGCCATCACATCTCCTAAACTTCTTCCAAAATGATAATAATAATTAGTTCTGACTTCTCCTTTGCTTACTTCTTTTTTAATTGTTCTTTAAAAGATTTATAATTAATTATAAATCTCATATGACTCAGTCCGATTAACCTCTCAGACATTCCGTAACTGAAAGGCACAAGTCTTTTTTCCATGAAATCATCCATAAAATTATCTATCGTATTTTGCATTGCCATCTTAAAACAGAACAGGAATCTTTTTTAAATTTTATGAAAAGCGCGGGGAGGGACTTGCACCCCCGAATAAGAGCTCACTGCATGGAGTTTTCTTTTTCTCTCCGAAGTCTCTTTTTTTAAAAAGAGAGCTCGCTGCAGGCTCCCGCCGTAGCTACTGGGCCACCCGCGCATATTTTTGCGTTGTAGACACTGATGAGCCCGACGCGAATCGAACGCGCAACCCCTAGCTCGCTTCTTTGTTCTTTCTATGGATTCTACCAAAGAAAGCCTTTAGAAGGCTAGTGCTCTATCCTGTTGAGCTACGGGCTCATAAATAAAAAGAGGTTTTTAAACTTTTAAATTTTTGTCTTGTTTATTAAACCTTGCTGAAGCTCATAGTTGGATTGAAAAGAACACTCATATTTTTGCCGTGTTTTTTTGCATATCTCAATGCAATGTTTGCCTGGTCGAATAAATCGACATTCACAGCATAATTCTTCTTCGGCATGAATTCTTCATAAAGACTTTCTACGCGGGTGAATTTTGCTTCGCCCTCTGCTTTCATTTTCTCCTCGCTGCCATTCCCTTGATAACCTATCCCTATGCTTACTGTAAGCCTGTAGCTTTTTAAGAAAGGATCATTCATGATAAGTTCTCTCAATCTTTCGGCAAGCTGTTTTGCTTTCTCACTCGATGTTTCTGGCATTAAAATAGTGAATTCCTCACCACCGAAGCGTGCAGCAATATCTGTATCTCGGATATTTGTCTTTATGAGTAAAGCGACTTTTTTCAGAACCTCGTCTCCCATTTTGTATCCATATCTATCATTTATAGATTTGAAATCGTCGATATCAATCAGTATCATTGAGATGGCTCTCTTATATCGCTTCGCTATTGCCATTTCGCGCTGCATTTCAGTTTCGAAATAACGGAAATTAAATAAATTAGTTTTCACATCTGTTGTAGCCATCCTGTATAGCTTGATGATTTCTTGCATGTCATACTTCATCTTTTTTTCAGGTTCTTTTGCTAGAAATTTCTTGATTCTTGTCGCTATTCCGAAGACCATCTTAATAATATATATTAGATATCTTTAAAAATTTAATGCCCTTGGTGATTGTATGATAGATGTTCATTGCCATCTCGAACAAGAGGATTATGATAGAGAGCGAGAAGACCTGATAAAAGAATTGAGACATGAGCTCAAAGCTATTGTAACTTGCTGTGCTCATCCTAAAGATTTTAACTTAACCTTGGAAATCGTAAAAAAACATCCCCTTTTTGTATTTTGCGCCGTCGGTATTCACCCAGAATATATCGGAGAGCTTTCAGAGGATGAAATAAAGAAAACAATTATGGATATTGAAAAAAATAAATCATTTATCAGTGCAATAGGCGAGGCGGGCTTAGATTATTACTGGATTAAAGAGCCCGAGTTAAGAGAAAAACAAAAAGAATTATTCAAGAAACTCATCGCTATTGCGAAGGAACTTAACAAGCCCATTGTTGTTCATAGCAGGGACGCCACAGAAGAGTGCATCAAGATCTTGGAGGAAGAAAAAATGCAACAAAAGAAAGTTCTAATGCATATGTTTAATGATAGAAAGTTCTTGCAACAAATAATTAACAATGGATGGTTCATATCGATAGGGCCGGGCATTAAGAAAAGCAAAGACATAAGGAAAATTGCAAGAGACATGCCTCTAAACAAAATCATGCTCGAAACTGACTCACCATGGTTTGCACAAAAGGAGCAAGGCCAGAAATATGGAACTCCTTTGAATGTAAAAATTGCTTGCGAAAAAATTGCCGAAATCAAGCATTTGTCTCTTGCAGAAGTTGAAAAGCAAACAGATTTAAATGCCATCGCGTTTTTTAATCTCAAGATAAAATGATAAAAATAAAAGTGTGATTGATGTCATTCCATACAAACTAAATTAATACATTCTCAATATAAAAAAAGAGAAAAACAAAAAAGAGGCAAAAATGATTCAAGAAATTATCGCGATTGTTGTAGCTTTGTTGGGATATCCAATCGGCTTGTTAATCGCTAAATATACTCCTGAAGAACTCGTTCAAGGAAGAAAATGGTTTATGATTATTATACTTGCTTGTTTGATTGCTATGGCTCTCGCATTTATCTTCACTTGGGGGAATACATTGTTATTCTTGGTTTCATCATTAATATTTATAATATTAGTTTCATTAGCATCATTAGTTAAATCAATGAGAAGGAAAAAAAGATGAAAATTGGAGAATTTTTTAAGCTGACAAAAGAAAAAGTGTTATTGGATTTAACTCTATCTTTTGTTTTAGTAATCTTTCTTTTTTTTAATGTTCCATTACTAAAAGCAATCTTTTTTAGCAGAACAATTTTAATACAGATTTTTGATATCCTCTTGAATACAATTATATTTGGAATAGTTCTATATCCTTTATCTTGCTTATTCATTTTTCTTGTAAGAGAAATTTTCAAGAAAGAGATAAAAATAAATAGGATGAAAAGAAAAAAGAGAAAAAGGAGAAAGAAATAGATGAAAAAATGTTGTATCTCATTGGATTAGGACTCGAGGTAAAGGACCTGAGCATAAAGGCTCTCGAGGCTATTAAAAAATGCAAGGATATTTATCTAGAACATTATACAACAAAGCTTCCTTATGATATAAAAGAGCTTGAGAAAGTCACTAAAAAGAAAGTCTGGATTCTCAGTAGAGAGAGAGTTGAATCGGATTTTTTAATTCATGAGGCAAAAAAGAAAAATATTGCCCTGCTTGTATATGGCGATCCTCTTGCAGCCACGACACACATCTCATTGTTGCGAGAAGCTGAAAAAAAGAAGATTCCTGTTTCTATTCTGCATAATGTCTCTGTTCTTAATGCTGTTCTCGATACTGGACTTCACGCTTATAAGTTCGGCAAGATAACATCGATTCCAAGATGGCAGGAAAATTACAGGCCGCGCTCTTTTTTTACTATTGTCAAGGAAAATCTATCAATTCAGGCTCACACATTATTGTTAGTTGACCCCGGGTTGAATCCTTCCGAAGCACTTAAGGAGTTAAATGAAGCATCTGAATATGCCTTAGATGATAAATTTATTATTGTTTGCTCAAAATTAGGAACACAAAAGCAAGAGATTATTTTTGCAAAGTTGAAAGAACTCGTGAAAAAAACGCCGAAAGTCAAAGAACCTTTCTGCATTATTGTCCCAGCAAAGATGCACTTTTCAGAAGAAGAAATTCTATATAGAAAAATAAAAATTTAAAAAGCTGAAAGTCTTAATGTTTAGGAAAAAACAGGAAAAAAGAAAAATGAGGGAAAAAGAAGGGAAAAAAAGATTAGTTAATTATTAACAAAAGAAAAATTTATAAAGCTTGAGTGTTAATTATTAACATGGAAACAAAGGAGTTAGAGGAAAAAGCAAAAAACTTTTTTATTCTGGGTTTGATAGGAGAAAATCTCGGAATGCTTACAGAAGCAACAGCCAACTATTTCAAAGCTCTTTTTGCTGTTGATGATTTAGAGCTTTTCAAAAAGATAAATCGTGAACCAAAGGATCACGCGGACAGATTCGAGTTGCTTAAAAAATATATCCCACCACTTTATTCTATAACTGATAGATTATTCAATACTTACAGAAAAACTTACATGAAGAAAATAACTTTACAAGAACTTCTTCTCGTAAAACAGAGAGTTATGGAGGCTTTTAAAAATGCAAAAATTACCTTCCCAACAACTGAAGAAATTAGAAAAAAATTTGAAGAGTTACTTAAAAAAGGAAAATTTTTTAGTTGATATATTCCTTTTTGGTTCTGCTCTACGGAGTAAAGAAGAGCCTAGAGATATAGATATCATTTTACTTTTTAGAGATAAAGATTACAAAAAAATTGAAGATATTTCTTACGCTATCACAAAAATTGGAAAAAAACTACATTTGAATTTACATGTAGAATCTATGGTTATTGATGATATTTATAGAGAAAAAATCTATTCAACTATTTTGCACGAAGGGTTTAGCATTAAAAACGGCAAGTTTATCGCTGAAATGCTTGGTTTTGTATCTTATACTTTAATAACTTATTTGCTAAAAGATAAAACTGCCTCAGAAAAAGTTAAATTTTCTTATGCTTTGTACGGGAGAGAAAAAGGAACGGGCTTTCTTTCTTCAATTGGTGGCGAGGAAATCGGAAAAGGAGCTATAATTGTCCCAATACAAAAAGAAGAATTAGCTAAAGAATTTTTTGACCAATGGAAAGTTTCGATCAAAACACAACGTATAATTATAATAAGATAATAAAAATAAAAATAGGATGATAAAAATAATGAACAAATAACAATAAAATAAGAACAAATAAGAACATAAGAACAACAAAATAAGGAATGATAAAAATGAGAATAAACATTGAGAAAATTTTTAACAAAAGAGGAATGAGAATAAGCGCAGAAGCTAAAGACAAATTTTCCAAGCTATTAGAAAACCAGGCAGTAGAATATGCAAAAAAATTGATTAAAATTGCTCAGTATAATGGAAGAAAGACTGTAAAAAAGGAAGATTTTAAAACATTAAAGTCAAAATATAAAATTTTATAAAGGTAAAACTCTTGATTTTTAAGGAAAAGAGAAGGTAAAAAATGAGGGAAAAAAAGAAGGGAAAATGATAAAAAGAGGAAAAAAAGCGAGCCGAAGTTCGTCAAAGTTCGGTAAGGCGAGCTTTTTTATTTGGTGGTTAATTTGCTTAATCTTTGTTACTCTTTTAAGTTCTGATGTAGCAGCAGAAGATGTTAGATGGATGGGTTATTGTGGAGGATGCAAAACCGGAGACATAGATGCTTGGTTGGCTTGTGTTTATGGTTCTTATACTGTCCATTGTGGCCTTGAATTTGGTGATAATTGGGGCAGAGATAATTCTTTTGATCATGATGGACATGGAAGAGTGCTTTGTGGAGAAGTGTGGTCCGATTGGGACGATACTAGTTGGCCAGGCTATGGTTTCAGGCACTATTTTCCTGTTGCTCCCAAGTGGAATAATGTTTATAAAAAATTCTCATCATGTAATGGTTGTGCTCTGGGGAAAAAGTGTCAAGTAGGTTGGAAATGTATTGCTTGTCCAAGCGATAAAAGAAATTGCGATAAAGATGATAGAACAGGGACAAATGGCTGTGAAATTGATATACAAAATGATCCACGCAATTGTGGCTCTTGCGGGAATCAGTGCGGAAGTGGTCAAACATGTTCAAATGGGCAATGTGTCGAATTTAATCAGTGCGAATCTGAGTATCCTGGAAAATGGAAAAAACCAACAGTAGATCATTCACCTTGTAGCGGTGATTGGCAGAATTATATTGGCTGTGTTGCTGATACTGATAATGATAATTTATATGATGTAACCTGTTGCCCTTTATTGGAATGTAATACTGCTGGCCCAGTTTATTGGCTTGAAGTAGCGCGATTAGGAGCGCTGCTATGCAGGTGTAGTAAGTAAATAAAGAATGTTAAGACAAATAATCTCATGGTTTGAAAGAGTTGAAGGAGCTGATGTAGTTTTAGGTTTTCAAGAAAGCAGTGCTCATAACTTATTTAGTTTCATAGAGAACAAACTAAGCTCTGTTCAAATCAGAATTAATTTAAGGAGGATGGCAATTTGGCATTTGCCTTAGCTTGAAAGTCAAATTATCGCCATATTTGCAATGAAAGAAAAAAAATATTACAAAAGAATTGTTTTAATAGCACTAATAATTGCAATTGCTTTTTATATTAGCATTTATATAGCTAGATCTAATGGCGGTGGCGGAGGTGGAGAAACTTGTTCAGTTAGCGTTCCTAATCTTACAAATTCAGGTCTCATTTATAATGTTTATCCTTGTGGTGAACAGGACAATGTTTGCCCCATGGATTTTGAGGTCGGAAATAGTCAAATTATATGCGGTCAAGGAAATTGTCCTATAGATCCTGATTGTCCACCTTGTGAGTTAACATCAGCGACTATAACTCCAAATTGCGGCACACAGGGTTGCAATATCGGAGATAGTATAACTCTAAGTGCAGAAGGTTTTACAGGTGGCTGTTCTGCAGTTGATACTCTTGTTGTGAATGTTTATGGCTCTGATGGTGCTAAAACATGTAATATGAATTTATCAGTAAGTTGCTCTGTTTCTGGTAACCCTGGCTCCTGTTCAGGAATTCATACCTTTCATTATATCCCTTCACCAGATTGCGAAGGTGTAGAAGTTGCTCCAACTAAAGCGTGGGCTTATGGTACAAACAATTTAATTGCTGAAACAGAAGATGTTTTAGGAGAATTTACTTTTGCTCAAGAAATAAGAGAATTATTATCTATAGACCTTTTCCCACCATATTTAGAGATCCCAAAAGAGGTATCCTTTAATTTCTCAACTTTTGCTAATTATGATTTTGGCGATCGAGATGAGGTTACAGAAGAAACTTTTTACATCGGGCAAAACCATCCAGACCCAATAGGAGATCCAAGATTGTGGCAACCAGATGCTTTTAATTATCCACAAACATTTCAAGCTATCGCTGTTGGTTTAGCAAATGTCACTGCCTATTTTCCATATGATCCTTGGAATAACTGGCCCACAACGAAAAAAAATTTTTCCATTATAGATATATTTGAGATAGATTCTTCCTGTAATATTAACTCTGCGCAATTAACTCCAGACTGCAGCGATGATGGCTGTAATGCTAATGAAAAAATAAATCTTACAGTTAACATCAAAAAAGATTGTTATTTCTCTAATTTAAAGATAAATGCAACAATGATAAGTGATCAATTTAAATTATTTACTTTCCAAAAATCAATTATAGCTTCAGATTGTTATAAAACATCCGGAAATTATAAGGTGTGCAATGTCACTTATCAAATAACTTCAGGGGATGTGACTAAATTTATGGGACAGGAAGTCTGGAATTATTTAGTAACATTAAAGCGCGATGATAATACAATTAATTCTATTTTCAATTTAAATTATCCGGGATTCGGCTCATTTACATTTTGGGGACCGACATGCACGATTAATACTGACTCGGGCAAAACAAATATAATTGCTTATTGCAATAAAGGCGAGCAGGGTGATGGAACACAGTATAAATGCGGTGATGAGTTTGGAGATAAGATAAAATTGAAGGGAACTTTTGAAAATTGCAATGATGTCGCGAAACTGAATATTTCTGTCCGAGATTCTTCGACGCCGCAATGCATCTATTCTATGATAGTTCCATGTACTGCTTCAGGATGTGAAAAAGATAGTGAAATTGTCGGAGTTCCAGAAGAATGCCAGAGCGAGAATGGAATGAATGTAAAAGCATTCAGCGTGCAATTATTGAAGCAGGATAATACTCTTATTAAAGAAGCGCCATTAACTGTTTCAAACGGAAACTTTTATTTTGCTGATATAAACCATGCAATATCTTTATTGAGAATCATATTATTGCCGAGCGCACTTGATCTTAGGCTCGGAGCGAGTGTAATATTTTCAACTTTTGCAGAATTCAAAAGCGGCAACAATGGAAATTCTTTTTTAGTGGATGTTACAACAGATGAGCTAACAAGCTATGAAGAAACAGGGGGGCAACTATTAGAGAATACAGGACAGAATGAATTTAAGGCCTTGGATACAGGAACTACAGAAGTAACTGCAAAATATCCTACAAGCATTGCAGAACCGCAAGAAGATACATCTGATATCAATGTTTTTGAAGGCGCTAATTGCATTATTAATGCTAAAGCTGCGGCAAAATGCGGGGCAAATGGCTGTGACGAAGAAGGTGCAGATTATATTGATGCTTATGCAATTGTAAAGAGTGATTGTGTTGGCAGCACTTACAATATTGATAATATAAAAATGATTGCACTTGGAGATGGTTGTGAAGCGAATATTGAATTCGAACCAACATGCGAGCAACAAGGAGATAATTACAATTGCTCGGGCTCTTGGACTATTGATGTTCCTGATGAATGCATCGGCGAAATGCCTGATATTCCCGGCGCAAATGTCGAAACAAAATATGTAATCGCTTATGAAAATGACAACCCTATTGACATGAGCGCGGGTTCCTTTGGCGGCTTTAGTTTCTTTCCAATACTCAACAGGGTTCATGCAGAGATAAGAAACGCCAGTGATGAAGAATCAATTGAGGGCAAGATTCTCAGTGATAATGCCTTAATATTGAATGGCTCAAAAAGTTATTATATCAATGAATATTCTCAGCACGTTGGTTGTGATGAAGGACAGGAATTAAATTTCAACTGGACTGTCAATGGGCAGACATTTACAGGCGGATGCACAGGAGCCGATCAAAAAAAATTTATGACATACACATATACTAATCCGTTGTCAAGTTATAATGTAAAGTTGGAAGTTACAAATGGGGCAGAAAAAGGAGAGGTAACTAATACATTCAAGATAAAACACTGCCAGTGCCCAAGCAGTTCAGATAAATTCTTTATTGATGATTGTAAGATTTGCGGCAATCAAGGATATAAATGTACTGAGCCATGCTACGGAGATATGTGCTTGCCAGAGGAAAATTGCGCGGACTGCGGCTGTGCTAATAATTATGCTTGTAATCCTACTTCACAAGTATGCGGAGAAGACCAAGGCGCTGAAGAATGTGAAAGTGTTCACAATCAAGATGTCTGTTTAGGAGTCACAACAGCTTCATGCTACTGGGACTATAATGAATTATCAAACCCAACGCATTATTTTGAACCCGAGAATATTAAATGCAAGCATTGCGATGATGCAAGCAGTTATGGTTATGGCGAGATAACACACTGTTCACAATATGTCGATCAGGGAAGCTGTGAAGCGGATAATTGTTATGCTGCTAGTCCGAGCTCATGCAATGATAATGATTGTGATTTCAACGGCGGGGATTATGTTTGTAGTAATTTTGCTTGTGTTTGGGATAATAGTGCAGGCGAATGCAAGCTAAGTTATACCAAAACCCAGCAAGGAGGAGGTACTGGGCAAGAAGAGTGCCACGAGTTTAGTAATTATGGAGAATGCATAGGAAATACAAGAACAGTCGAAGTTACAACTGAATGTTGCAGCACGAGTGCGAGCAATACAAGATGCGGATTTTCAACTAATGGAAATTTATATCAAACTCAATCAACAACGGATACGAGAACGCAGTTATGCGGGGTGATTTCAAGAGAACTTCCTCTGTTCGACAAGATGAATATTCTATTTGTTATCGCATTGCTTGCAATATTTTATGGCTTTATTATATTGAAGAAAAAGTGCAAGGAAGATAAAAAAAGAGAAAAATTATAAAAAAGGAATTTAAATTAAACTCAATCTAAATTAAACCCAATTAAATAAACACTATTTTTATTAAATTTTCATTGAAAAATCCTGCCGGGATTTAGCTGAAATGAGCTTGAGGTAAGCCAGAGGTAAGCTCGGGATGAGCCAGAGATGAGCCAGAGATGGTATGGGTGAGCTCGGAATAAACTGAGAAGGGCATGAGTAAGCTAAGAAAGAGGTTGGAGAGAAAGATTTATATATTAGTGTTACCATATAGTAGTAACTAAAATAGAAAATAAACCCGAGAGAATGGCAAGAAACAAGAAATATAAAAGACATGTAAAATGGTATCATATTGAACCCAAGGTGGCGAGTTTAGCAAGAAAAATAATTCCAGCTTCGTGGTTCATTGGAATTGATGGAGTAATTCTCGCAGATTATTCTTCTCAGGCACCTGCGCTTAATCTTTTTTTATCTTACTATACTAATGATGGAGATATTCTCGCAATATCTCTTCCAAAAACGGGAAAAATATTTCTTTTTAGAGATAAAATAAAAGAATATCTCGAGAAAGAATATGGAGCTGACTATTACAAAGACAAAGAAACAAGAAGGATAGTTGAATTAGGTCTTTTAGCTCATGAATTTTATCATAATAAGCAGAGACTCGAGAGAAGATTCTATTACGGATTGTATCATGTAAATCCCGTTTATAGAGAAAAAATCGAGAGAGAAGCAGACAGAATGGCTAGAAAAATATTAGAGAGATTCAAGTAAATTATCGAAAGCTCAGCGAAAGCTTTATAAATATATTTTTCTGAAACATTATATCAAAATGATACAGATGAGTGCCTTAATAAAATCATTTTCATACATTAAGGTATGAGGTTGTTGCAGGCAGTCATTTGTTAAAGCAAACTCGTCAATTCTCAAAAAGTTTTTTTAACTTTTTTGTTCAGATTTATTTGTTTAAGGCACAGAAAAATCTGTAAACATCTATAAATTTTGATTATTAAGGAGAAAGACTATTTCCCAATTCCAGTTTATCCTGCTGGAGACTGCTGCTATCAAGATTCGGATAAGCCATGCAAGTCACTCGCAAGAGAGCGAACTGCCGAGTAACGCGTAGCTAACCTGCACTAAAGCTCGGAATACCTTCGGGAAACTGAGGATAATGCCGAATAGGTGATGATTTCTGGAATGATTCATCATTGAAACGCAAGGCTTTAGAATGGGGCTGCGTCCTATCAGGTTGTTGTTGAGGTAATGGCTCAACAAGCCTATGACGGGTAGGGGCCTTGAGAGAGGGTGCCCCCGGAAGAACTCTGAGACACTAGTTCTAGCCCTACGGGGTGCAGCAGGCACGAAAATTCTGCAATGCACGCAAGTGTGACAGAGGAATCTTGAGTGTTTCTCTTTCCGAGAAACTTTTGCTATGTGTAAAAAGCATAGCGAATAAGGGCTGGGCAAGACTGGTGCCAGCCGCCGCGGTAATCCCAGCGGCCCTAGTGGGAGTCACTTTTATTGGGTCTAAAACATTCGTAGCCTGCTTTTTAAGTTTCTTGTTAAATCATTGCTCTTCAGGCAATGGCTGCAAGAAATACTGGAAAGCTAGGGACTGGGAGGCGTGATGAGTACATTTAAGGTAGCGGTAAAATGTTTTAATCTTAGATGGACTAACAAATAGCGAAGGCACGTCACGAGAACAGATCCGACGGTGAGGAATGAAGGCCAGGGGCGCAAAATGGATTAGATACCCATGTAGTCCTGGCTGTAAACACTGCTAACTAAACATTGTGATCTCTTCGGGAGATTGCAGTGCTAGAGCGAAGGCGAGAGTTAGCTACCTGGGGAGTATAGTCGCAAGACCGAAACTTAAAGGAATTGGCGGGGGAGCACTACAACGGGTGACGCGTGCGGTTCAATTAGATTCTACCCCGTGAACCTCACCAGGAGCGACAGCAGAATGAAGGTCAGTCTGAAGGGCTTACCTGACACGCTGAGAGGGGTTGCATGGCCGACGTCAGCCTGTGTCGTGAGATGATCTGTTAAATCAGGTAACAGGCGAGACCTGCGTGTGTTGTTGCTACTCGAAGAGAGAGCACACTACACAGACTGCAAGAGCAATCTTGAGGAAGGTGCAGGCAACGTTAGGTGAGTACGGCCCGAATCCCCTGGGCGACACGCGCGCGGCAATGGTAACAACAATGAGTTGCAATGCCGAAAGGCAAAGCTAATCCCAAAAATGTTATCTTAGTCTGAATTGAGGGTTGCAACCCACCCTCATGACAATGGAATCCGTAGTAATCGGATGTTAGCAGCGTCCGGTGAATAATGTCCCTGCTCCTTGCACACACCGCCCATCAAACCATCCGAGTTATGTTAAGATGAAGTCGAGAGAAAGAATCTTAGCATAGCAAGGAAGGTTAAGTTGTCACAAGGTATCCGTAGGGGAACCTGCGGATGGATCACCTCCTTAATTTTTGATGGATTGCGAGAAAGCTTTTTCAAATCTGCCTCAGCAACATTTTTTGATAAATGTGAAAGTTGATAAAAAAACAGCAGAAGAAAAAGAACAAAAGAAAACAGAAAGATTAAAAAGCTACAAGCTCTAAAATTTTTGGGGCCTGTAGTTCAATGGTAGAATGCCTCCCTTGCACGGAGGAGGTTTCGGGTTCGAATCCCGACGGGTCCACTTTTTGTTTTCTTTAGGATTAAAATGACAATATAACTAAAATGAAAGGATGATTAAAATGACAGAATATAATTTAAGAAAAATAATAGATGATATCAATGAAGAGAAAGACATATTGTTCATTAATTCAATTATAGATTTAGAATCGTACAAAAATCATGTCGAGCAAAACCCATATGTTGCAGAAGAGTATTTTTGCAATGCTTGGGAAGGATTGATTATAGTTGCGAACAAACTAAAATTGATTGAAGATACTTTAAAGCTGTTCCCTTCAACATTAAAAATAGAAAAACTTGAAGCCAGGTGTGAAAAAATAATTAAAGAAACAGATGCGCGATGCAACGAGGCACTGGCATTATTGCAATCCGCATAAATCGCATTCAATTTAATTAACATTCAATTTAATCATGTTCAACTTTATTGTTGAAAGACAAATGAAATTAGCAAGCTAAGCTTGTTAATGGAAGTCGAGAATAAATATTCAATGAGGCATTGCAGTGGCAAGATCTTAGCAAAGCTGCTAGACGGATGGCTCGGTTTAGACTGCGATGAAGGACGTGGCAAGCTGCGATAAGTTTCGGGGAGCCGCATGCAGGCATCGATCCGAAAATCTCCGAATGTGAAACATTGGTTGTGAAAACAACCAGCTCTTTGAGAGTGCATACGCCGGGAATTGAAGCATCTTAGTACCGGCAGGAAAAGAAATCATTTGAGATTCCCTTAGTAACAGCGAGCGAAAAGGGAAGAAGGCAAACCGAATCCGTTCATGAAAGTGAATGGAGATGTGGCTGACTAAGTTACACCTAAATTTTCAGAGTTGAAGTTTCCTGGAATGGAATGCCATAGAGAGTGAAAGCCTCGTAAACGATGAAAACATGGTGAGTGCTTAGTTCGAGAGTAGCACGGCCCGGATTGACCGTGCGAATATGGTTAAACTAATAACCAACCTTAAATATGAGTCTAAGTCCGATAGCGTACAAGTACAGTGATGGAACGCTGAAAAGCACCTCTAGCGAGGAGTTAAAAGACCTGAAATCTAGCAGTTATAGTCAGCTACGGCTCTTAGGAGTTGTAGCGTACGTTTTGAAAAACGGGCCAGGGAGTTAAATTAAGCGGCGAGGTTAATCTTAATGAGAAGCCGAAGCGAAAGCGATTCCTAACAAGGAGCGTATGAAAATGCGTTAGTCGCTTGATTTAGACCCGAAACCGGGCGAACTAATCATGAGCAAGATGAAGTCCCTCTAACGAGGGGTGGAAGTCTGAACAAGTGTTACGTGCAAGTACTTTGATGACTTATGATTAGGAGTGAAATGCCAATCTAGCTCGGCGATATCTGGTTCCTGCTGAAATATGCTTCCGCATAGTCTCATGCAGCATGACAACGAGGTAGAGCGACGGATAAGACATGCAGGCGCTTTTTGCGTCGGTGCCTTTTCCAACTCCGAACTTGTTGTTTGCGTAACATGGGAGACAGGGGTGGGGGGTAAGCTTCTACTCCGAAACTCGAACAAGAGTGATTAAAGTTAAGGTCCCTAATACATGCTAAGTGTTTTGAAAGGAGTCTTAATTCTGAGACAGTTGGGAGGTAGGCTCAGAGGCAGCCATCCTTTAAAGAAAGCGTAACAGCTCACCTATCGAGAATTAAGGCACTGAAGATTAACGGGGCTAAGCATGTAACCGATACTTTAACGGTTCTCAGTTGAGAACTCGGGTAAGCAGGCGTGGTATTTGGGCAGAAGTAATTTCGTAAGAAGTTATGGACCGAATTACCAATGAGAATCCTGGTGATAGTAGGATCTTAGCTATGTGAGAACCATAGCAGTCGTAAGGGTAAGGGTTCCTCGACAATGTCGATCAGTCGAGGGTTAGTCGATACCTAACTGTTGCCTTAACTGAGCAACGGGAATGGATAGCATTTTAATATTAATGCACTATTAAGCGCTGTTGAAATTATTGCTGACGCTTTTGGATAGATGGAGTGTATCCGCAAGGACATCTCTTGCAAGAAAAAGATGGAGTGCTGTAATGGCGAGAAATCTTTGAATTGCATGGGCGAAAGTTCGTTGATTCCAAGAGCCCGTGAAAATCAATAATGGAGGCGCTTAATAATCGTACCTAGAACTTGCACTGGTGCTCTAGCTGAGAAGGCTAAGACTTGCAAGCGTAAAGCTGGTAAGGGAATTCGGCTAGAATGGCCCTGTAGCTTCGGTAGAAAGGGTGCCTACTTTTGTTTTTGAAATATATAGCAATTGTAGGTTGCAATAACAAAGGCCGCCCGACTGTTTATCAAAAACGTAGCCAACTGCTGTTCCGAAAGGATTTGTAAAGTTGGTGAGACCTGCCCAGTGGTGGTGTCTGAAACCTCTTTCCAAGGAGGCTAATGCCCATTAAACGGCGGGCCTAACTGTGAGGCTCTTAAGGTAGCGTAATACCTTGTCGTCTGAATGGCGACTTGCATGAATGGTTTAACGAGGTGGCCACTGTCCCTACCAGCGTACTTCCGAACGCTTTCTCCTGGTGAAAGGACCAGGGACATCTAATGGGAAGCTAAGACCTTGTAGACCTTTACTGCAGCTTGTTGTTGTGCTTTTTTATTGGGTACATAGTGTAGGTAGGAGAGATGAAGCGTAGTTTAGGCAAAGCGGATCAACGATGTAACACTACCTATCTTTTAGAAAAGTTCTAACTCGTAAGAGGACAGCGGCATGTGGGCAGTTTGGCTGGGGTGGCCCCCGATAGAAAAGATATCTATCGGGCCCAAAGGTGAGCTCATCTTGGTTGGAAACTAAGAGCAGAGTGCAGAGATAAATGCTCGCCTGACTGTGATTCGTAGAAAGAGATTCGCAGATACGAAAGTAGGGCTCAGCGAACGCTAGTAGTTTTTTAGTGGGACTCTAGTCTGACAGAAAAGGTACCTCAAGGATAACAGGCTTGTCGCGCTCGATAGTCCATATTGACAGCGCGGTTTGGTACATCGCCGTCGGCTCTTCCTATCCTGGCTGTGCACAAGCAGCCAAGGGTGCCGGGGTTCACGCATTAAAAGGGATCGTTAGCTGGGTTAAGAACGTCAACCAAAGTTTTGCCCTTTTAATCAGGCGTTGCCTAGTCGAGAGACTAGGAAAAATAAAATCGACTCATATCGGTGGAGCCTAAAGCTTTTAAATAAAAAAAAGCCATGGTAATACCGAGGGAAGGTGAGATTTATGGAACCAACAATTCTTGCATATATCGCAGGATTCCTTGATGGAGATGGAAGTATCTTTTTCCAGATAGTGCCAAGAAAGGATTATAAGCAAAAATTTCAGATAAGAAGCTCAATTGCCTTTTATCAGAAAACAGAATTTGCTGAAATCTTAAATTGGCTTAGAGAAAAATTTGGAGTGGGATACATCCGCCATAGAAAAACAGGAATTAGCGATTATACGATTGTTGGTTCAAGGGAAGTTTTCAGAATTCTGAAACTTCTACAGCCATATGTTAAGCTAAAGAAAAAACAAGTTGAGCTTGGCTTGCAGATATTCGAGAAACTTGAAAACAAGAAATCTAATCAAGATTTCTTAGAGATATGCAAGTTGGTAGATAAATTTAAAGAACTCAATTATTCCAAGAAGAGAACAATAACATATGAGACTGTAAGTAAATCTTTACCCCTGTAGAGACTGAGAGTTTAGCTCGAGAGTTAATCTTTATATTATATAAGATTAGCTAAAACGTCGATCTCCTTTTGCAAGAAAAGGATGATGGTATAGTCCATGCTCAAGGAAACTTGGGAGAAACATGCGTGAGACAGTTTGTTTGATATCTATTAGATGTGCTGTTGTCTGAGTGGAAAAAACAAGTAGTACGAGAGGAACCTTGTTTTGAAGCCTCTGGTTTAGCGGTTGTCCGTGTAGGGCAGGCCGCGCAGCTACGCTTTGACTGATAAGAGCTGAATGCATCTAAGCTCGAAGCAGCCCGCAAAAATAGACAACGAAAGCCGTCAAAGAAGATGACGTTGATAGAGTTGGGATGTAAGCATCAAGGCAACGAGATGTTCAGTCCGCAACTACTAAAAGCTTCATTTTGATTTTGTCACTGCAATGCCTTTTTATTCTACTTATTTTTATTCTATCTTTCTGTTCTTCCATCTGAAATTTTCTAATTGCTTTAATTTAATTTTTATAATCTCTCAATATTAGTAGTTCTTTACAACAATCTTTTTAAAGTCAATTCAGCTACGAGATTCATGGCTAAGGGAAAAACAAAAGAACCAAGGATTGTCTTTCATCCGGAGAAATTTCTAGAAGCTTACACTCTCGGAGATTCAAAAGGAAACAGCGAGACAATAAATAGAATTAGTCTAGGGATTTATCAAACAGAAAAACATGCGCAAAAAGCAGTAGATTCAACAATAGAATCTATAATAAACAACTTTTTCTTGCAAGAGAGAATGTGTAAGCATCCTGAAAATGGAAATTGTTACGAAGTAAAAGGGCCTAATCGCTATGCTCTTCTTGCAGGATATGTGTTGAGAGATATGACAGTTAATACATATGAGGCATTCGTCGGTTTCAGTGCAGATGAAAAATTGTCAATGGACATAAAAGAATTTCTCAGAGATATAAGATAAGTTTGAGAAAATCTAGAGAGAATCTATATAATTCAATATAATTTTTAATATGATTTATTTAATATAATTCATTCTTGATATTGCTGTGATACTGCTACAATCTTATAGAAATCTTCTTGATTTTTTTATTGTTCCGGAAACTCCAACACATCTGCCTGCCTTAGACAGGAGCAAAGCAGCTTTTACTTCATTTACATATTTTGTTATAACGCTAAGGAGAATGTAATCTTTTCTGACTTCAATATACAAGGGCCCTGCCCTCGCATAATTAAAAATTCCTAGAAAATCAATCAGCGCTTTGTCAACTGCGTTCAGGAATTCTTGCTCAACAACATCGTGCAATGGCTTAATAACAAGATAATGCCTTTTTTCTTTTAGACTCGGCATCATCTTTAACTTTTTCAATTCAGCCGAACTTTTTTCATCAATCATTTTCAGTTAATTTCTGTCCACCCTTTTATTATAACATTGCATTTACTCCTTCACTATGGCATTGCATGTCCCTTCTTTGCATATACATTTTTCTATCTTGCAATTGTACATTGCTATACATAATGGATCCTTAGGACAGTTGCTTGGACGATAAATGTTTTCCTGTCCATGAGGTACGCAAATCTCGCTGCCTCCTGATTCACAAGGACAGCAGGTTGTCTGGACTTTCTTGCAATCGCTATCTGTAAAGCATTCTGCTGTTTTTTGCTGTGCAGTTTTTATAATAACCAGAGTTACTATTGTCCCGAGCAATAGAATTGCGACTACAACTATTATTGCGACAGGTGCAATCGCTCTCTTGTTCAAATTCTTTACTGACATAAAAAAAGAATGCATTTAGAATTTAAAAAGATTGCTCAAGGCATTCAAGCTCTTTTTTATATTTGTTTATCTTATCACTATAATACGATACAGACCTTAACCCCCCAACCATTATCATAAGAAGCCCAGTCATAGTAAACCATGCCCGTGTATGATCTTTCTTATATTTTATAAATTGTTCACTATTTTCAATGTTTAGACTATCTTCCCTTGCCTTCTCAATTACTTTGTTCATCTCTGCTTCACTAACAATTCCATCTAAATAATTTTTTAGTTCAGGACTATTTAAATTATCTCTTATATTTTCTAATCTTTGTATCGTGGCGCATTGAGAATCATACTTTTTTAGCATATCTGAATATTTCTTTTGATGAGTCTCACCTAAAATAATCATTGCTACTCCACTGGAAATAAAAATAAGAGCACTAGAGATTCCAGCAATCATGCAATACCTTACCTTATCTCTAAGCTTTTTCTTTTCATCTGAGAATTTTTCATATCCTTCTTGTGACATGTTGATTAAGAACGAGTTTATTTTATAAAGACTATTGTAATAAAATATATGAATCTTAATTAAAAAGAAATTAAATTAAAAATCAGCGATTAAAAATTAAATTAAAAATAAACAAATTCTTTCTCTCTTTTCTTTGCATATGCCTTATTATTTCACTGCCTTGAAAGCCTTGTCAATAGCATCCTGAGGCCAGCCAGCATCTTTTAGCTTTTGTTCTATTTCCTGATTAGAAGAACCATAGCTTTGGGCTTGCCTAATATAATTAACTAACTCGCTATATTCTGTTTCTTCTTCTGCTTTTGGTTTTCCTCTGCCACCGCTTGGGAAATGTATCGTTTTTGTCACGAACAAGATTACCATGACAATCACAACTATTGCTGCTACAATAATCCATATCCATATTGATGTTCCTGGCTTTTCTGTGACAATGCAAGATTGTGATTCAGGAGGTTTGTCAAACTCTGTCTCGCAAGGCCTTCCATTATTGCCTATATCTTCACAGCTTCTCGTCTGTTGCCCGTCAATGCATGGGCTCCATTCAGTGCATCGCCAATCTTCAACGCAGCAATCTCTCTCTGTTGTAAAGTCAATTAGATTATCAGGATCGCATTTTTTCTTGTCTTCTTTATATTGCTTCTCTCCAGGTTCACATTTTTGCCATTGCCAGTCAGGAATACAAGATTGGTAAGTGCAGTTTCTCTCTTCTGTCTCTGTTTTATTTCTTGTTTCTGGGCAATTATCAGAGCCTTCATAAACTCCATATAATGTTCGTGTTTTTGTTTGTTTTCCTTGTGGCGAGCATGCGCTCCATGAACTCCATTGTCCTGGAGTGAATGTATAATCTGAATCAGGACATGTCGGTGCTGTTCCTGCTTCTCCAACGCTGAATTCTTGTCTCGCGGTTGATAATTGTATTCTATCGTTATATGACATATTTACTAAGAAAATATAATCTCCGATGTAAGATGGCACGACTATTTCCATATCTTCAAGATTTAATTTTAAATCATTTGTGCATTCATCTGTTTCAGTGCAATAAGCGTAACCTAATCCGCTTCCTCCCAGCCATCCTTTACCGACAGCATAATATTGCTCATTGCTTACGTTGACATCTTCGCCAACTAGGCTGACAAATTCTTGTAGAGTCATTTCAATCGGCTTAGTGCACTCGTCAAAGCATGTTCCCATCGCGCAAGTTAATTGCCATCCATACCAGTTGCCTAAGCCTGTTTCATTTATTAAACAGCATTCTTTACCTCTTTCAGTGCACGAGCTCGATGTTGAAATCGTGTATGCTGTAATACCTCCTCTGCCTTTTTCAACAATAGGTGTCTCTTGTGAAGGCGGAACGATATATGTTACTGATACTGTAACTTCTTTTTTTGCAGTTCCAGTTCTTTCCCCATATGTGCCTGTAACAGTTATATTTGATTTTCCAGGTTCTAAAGCATAAAAATCTGCTTTCTCTTTGAATGTTGAAGATGGCGATAAAGTCCCCATACCTTCAATTCCCCAATTGAATCTCGTATTTGTATCTTGGGTTACATCTCGCTCATCAACAACCATCTTAGCAGTGTAAGTTGATTTTTGCGGAGCCTCTGCAACAACATTTCCTGAAACTTCATTGAATCTATAATAACTCTTTAATCCAGTCTCATTTCCGAGAAGCTGAGCATTTTTTGAATTGCTAATCTGCGTAGCTGTTCTCGCAATATTCCATATTCTTATTTCATCAATTAATCCAATAAATTGTTTATCATTGTCTTGAATATCTTTCCCAATCACGGTTTCGAGAGTTGAATTTAATTCAATCGCATCTCCAATAGTTGAATTATCTAGGACTCCATCAATGTAAATTAAATGATTTCTCCCGTTTCTTACAATTGCAATGTGATGCCATTGATTGTCATTAACTGCCCTATTTGATGTGAAATCTACTCCAGCATTATTCTTGTGAGTCATGAATCTAATATGCCCCTTATCTATCCACATCATATATTCCCCTTCTATTCCATTACCTCTTTGTTGAATTATAGCCTGATTACTGCTCGATCCAGTTTTTATTAATGCTTCAACAGTAAATGCACCAGTGCCAGACAATCTAGAATTGCTTGTTAACTTAATATATGTATTTGTAAAATTAATAGCTTTCCCGAATCCTGTTTTTCCATCAACTCTATTTACTGTACCAATGATTCTAGCAGAGTTCAATCTTATAATTGAATTTCCAGATAGAGTAACATCGCCGATGCAGTTTTCGGGATTCATAAAGCAGCAAAACTTATCAGGATAGCCAGTGTATTCTGGCGGGGCATCATAAGTCACATTCTTGCATTTCTTTGTTGAAGTGCTTGTGTCGCAATAATGCCATTCAACTATTTCGCCATTAGGACAAAGATAATTGTACTGACAATCTTTAGTGCCGCACTTATATGTTAAATTTTTCTTTAGGATATCTATTCTTATTTCTGTATCAAACGGAAGCTGGTCGTCTCTTTTTGAAGAGCCAGAAGGAGGCTGCAGTTGAACTTCTAGCTGACCTTCGAAAATGTCTTCTATTTCATATGCTGTCTTGCTTAATGTATTTGTCATTGTAACTTTGCCAGAAGGATTAGTTGTAGCATTCGGATTAAATAATACTATAATAGTAATTATAGCAAGAAGCAGAGCACCCAAAAAAAAGAATTTTTCATAACTTTTTTTTCTTACGAACTTCGCTCGCTTCAATTTCCTCTTTTTAGCCATTTTAATTATAGGATATATAGAAAAAAGGCATTTAAATACTTTTTTATTGTTAAGTAAACTTGTTAAGTTAACATTAAATAGAACTTTTTCTTAGAGATTTTAATTAAATAAAATGCTTTTATTTTATTATTAAAATTATGTTGGCGAATGTTGTTCTGTGATTCGCGATTCAGATTATCAGCAAGTATCAGCAAGCTTTAAAAAGCTCTCTCTCTAAAAATAAACATGGGATTAAGAAAAGGACATTGCTATACGAAAGTGGAAAGAGCATATACTCGAAAATCTAAAGTTAAGAGCAAGAGCTATATAAAAACAATTCCTCCTAAGAAGATATCGAGATACTTCACAGGAAACATTGAAGCATTCAATAAAGGACTTTTTACTCATAAAGTTGCTATAATAACAAAGAATGCACTACAGCTTAGAGATAATGCCATAGAAGCAGCAAGACAGATAATCGTTAGGCATCTTGAAGCAAATTTGAAAAAAGATTTCTATCTTGAAGTTAATGCCCATCCCCATCACATCTTGCGGGAGAATAAAATGCTGACAGGGGCGGGTGCAGACAGAATGAGTACTGGAATGCAGTTAAGTTTCGGAACTCCAATAGGGACTGCCGCACAATTACCCGCCGGCGGAAAAATATTCAGTATCTATTGTTTCGAAAAAGATATTCCTCTCATAAGAAAGATAATTACAAAGGCAAAATCCAAACTACCTATGCAAAAAGGAATTGTAGTTGAAAAAATCAAGTAAAGCAAGTAAAGAAAATCAAACAATAAAAAAGCAGACCAAATAAAACAAACTGGACAAAACAAACAAAACAAAGCAAACCATACAATAAAAAAGCGAACTGGACAAAACAAACTGGACAAAGCAAACCGCGGATTACTCGTTCTCTAATAAAAATCTGATAAAAATTTAATGAATAATAAGAAAAACAATTTAATAAATAACAAGAAAAAAATAAAAATAAAAGAAATAAAGAGAAAGGAAAAAGAAAATAATCTATATAAAATGTTAGAAAATATAATTTTTAAACAAGAAAGAGTGGGGAAAGGAGGAAGAATTTTTATCATTTATAAATTAAAGACTATGAACAATTCTATTTCATATTATGATAAGGTAAAATACAAACTAAAATACAAACCAGATTTAATTTATGGCAAATTGAGGGATGATCCTTCAATTATCAAAAACAGACGATGGCTCAGAAAATATTTTTTAGATGAGATTCCTCAAGTTATAAACATACTTCGAGGAGATATGTCCATTTTCGGAATAAGGCCTCTTACAATTACAGAATTCGAGAAATATCCAGACTCATTTAAAGAAAAATATTGCAGATTTAAACCCGGAATAATCTCCCCATCTTATCTTTCTAACCCTGCTAATTTAGATGAGGTTTTAAAATGTCAGGAAAAGTATCTCGATGAGAAAATTTCTAATGGAATACTAGCCGATTTAAAATATTTTACCAATCAATTGATTAATTTTATCTTGGGAAATTTCAGGGGGTTCTAGTTTAGAAAATTATCATAATTTAGAAAATTATCATAATTATGTTTAACAAAATGTTCTTAATATCATTCTGCAATAAATTTAAATATTCTTTTTCTTTTCTATATGCATGGCTGAAAAAAGAGTTGATGTTAAAGAATTCGGCGAGAGGAATATTGTATGGCTTTCTGAAATAAGCAAGAAAGATATCCCTATAGCCGGAGGAAAAGGAGCTAATCTCGCGGAGATGTATAACATAGGAATTCCAGTGCCACCTGCTTTTATTGTTACCGCGTCAGCATTTGCTAAATTTTTGAAAATTTCTGGGATTGGAGAAAAAATTTATGAGATAATTCATTCTATAGACATGGAAAACACCGCCGAGCTTGAAAAGAAATCAAAAGATATAAGGGAAATGGTGTGCAATGCCCGAATTCCAGATGAACTCGCCAAGGAGATTGAAGAAGCATATGAAAATTTGAATATTGATAAGAGCATTATTGAAAAAGCTTCATATGATGCTATGCAGATTCTTAGTCTTTCTAAAGAACCCATTTTTGTAGCTGTTAGAAGTAGTGCAACAACTGAAGATTTAGCTAATGCGAGTTTTGCAGGACAGCAGGAGACTTTCTTGAACATAAAAGGGACGAAAAATGTTCTTGATGCTGTTAAAAAATGCTGGGCGAGTTTGTTTACTGCGAGGGCAATTTATTACCGTGAAAAAAATAAATTCGAACAGGAAAAAAGTTTAATTGCAGTTGTTGTGCAGAAAATGGTTAATTCCGACAAGTCAGGAGTCACATTCACTTTAAATCCCATAACAAATAATCAGAAAGAAATTGTTGTTGAGGCAGTGTTCGGCCTCGGAGAAGGAATTGTTTCTGGCGCAATTGAGCCAGATAATTATACTCTCGAAAAAGATACATATAAAGTCATCAGTAAGAAGATAGGAAAAAAGAAGATAATAATCTCGAGAAATAGTTCTGGAGAAACAGTAAAGATGGACGCCCCAAAGGAAAAAATCGATGAGCAAGTTCTTGACTGGAATGAACTCGAAAAATTAGTTTATTATGCAAAAAAATTAGAAGAGCACTATAAATGGCCTCAAGATATTGAATGGGCAATTGAAGGTACAAACATTTATATTGTACAAACAAGACCTGTGACAACAATAAAAAAAGAGAAAGAAGAGAAAACCATCAGCGGCAAGGTTATCTTGGAGGGATTAGCTGCCTCGAGAGGAATAGCTTCGGGAGTTGTAAAAATTATTCATAATCTAAACGATCTCGCAAAAATAAAACCCGGCGATATCCTTGTCACAAAAATGACTAATCCGGATATGGTTGTAACCATGCAGAAAGCAGCTGCGATAGTGACTGATGAAGGCGGATTAACTGCACATGCTGCAATAGTTTCGAGAGAAGTTGGCCTGCCGTGTGTTGTGGGGACAAGGGTTGCAACAACAACGCTTAAAGAAGGGCAGATTGTAACTGTTGATGGAACTCACGGAAAAATTTATGAAGGCAGATTAAGCGAAGCAGAACAGATAGAAAAAGAAACAAGAGAAGAAAAAGTATGGCAAGAATCTGGTTCAGAGAAAGAAAATATAGTTATCGAGATAAAAAAAGAATCAAAGCCAGTGATTAGTTTTATCAGTGATGAAATCAAGAAAGCTTGGGAAGAATTAAAGCATGTCGAGAGAAATGTCGAGAATAAGATAAAAAAACATAATGTGACAGTTAAGGTTAATTGCGATATCCCTGATATGGCTGAAAAAGCTGCTGCGACTGGCGCCGACGGTGTCGGTTTAGTTAGAATTGAATTTATAATCGCACAAGGCGGAATTCATCCTGCAGAGTACATAAGAAGGAAAAGAGCAGATGATTATACTAAAATGCTCGAAATGGGCTTAGAGAAAATTGCAAAAGCATTTCAAGGCAAGCCCGTATGGGTAAGAACTTCTGATATAAGAACCGACGAATATACTAGTTTAAAAGGAGCACAGCAAGAACCAAAAGAAGATAATCCGATGCTTGGATGGCATGGGATTAGGAGAGCCCTCGATGATCCTGAGATACTAAAAGCAGAACTCAGAGCAATTAAACATCTGCATGACAAGGGCTTCAAGAATGTTGGAGTAATGTTTCCATTCTTAATATATGTAAATGAGCTCAAGAAAGCAAAAGAGTTTATGATTGAAATAGGATTGAATCCAGAAGCGATTGATTATGGAGTAATGATTGAAACTCCGGCAGCAGCAAGCATAATAGATGAATTCTGTCGCGAAGGAATTAAATTTATCAGCTTCGGGACAAATGATTTAACTCAATTAACATTGGGAATTGACAGAAATAACAGTCAGATTGCTCCGTTATATGACGAGATGCATCCTTCTATTCTTAAACAGATAACTCATGTTATCAATGTCTGCAAAAGCTACAATGTTAAAACAAGTATCTGCGGACAGGCAGGTTCTAAAGAAGAGATGGTTAGGTTTTTAATAAGCAAAGGTATAGACAGCATTTCAGCGAATATCGATGCTGTTGAGAAAGTTCGTGAGATAATAGAAAAATCTTAGAGAAATAGAGAAAAAGAAAAAAGTGAAGAATATATGTAACTACTTATATGTGATAACAACCGAAAGATTTAAATAGCCGCTTTTTCTGTTTATTATATAACAAATGCTAAAACAAGCGAGGGGTTTAATTCCTTAGCCTACTCAAAAAATACGGAATTCTCCCCCCGCGAGTTTTTATTTAAAACAAATAAAATGGCAAATAAAAATAAAAAAAAGCAAGAGGCAAAGAAAGCCATTGCTCCAGGAGCTATTGCTATGGGACAGAAAAATGTTGAGAATATTCTCAATGCGCAGAGCCTGGAGGAACTAGTTAATTCGAGCCGTTATATTGATTCTGTGAATGAATCTTACGAGCAAGGAAAAGGATATTATAACCCTTCTTTAAGAAAAAACCTGGGTTCATTATTTTATGGTGACCCGACAATATTCTCAGAAAGCGGAGAGGATGTTGTTTTGGATCATCTTGAAAATTATTCCGAAAAATTAAACAAGGCTTTAATCTCGAAAATCAGCGAAAATCTAGAAGATTTAATAGGAAAACTTGATTCTAAAAATCTAATCAATTATTTATATCATGTTCAACCAAGCAAGAGCGCTTCTGAGAAATACAAAGATATAGCTTCTGTTCATAAAGAGCTCATTGAATTGAATGCAGTAGGAAAAGACATCGACTCTATGAGAAATTACTTAGCAAATTATTACAAAGAAGACTCGGTTCTGTCTTACTGGATAAACGGCAGTGATGAGAGTACAAAGAAAATATACGAAAAAACAGTTCAATTGAAACAACTTGAACTGAATATTGCTTTAACTAAGATTATCGAGAAAGATGAAAAGCAAGAGAGGGTATTAGACGAAGATAAATTGAGAGATTATGTAACTGAATGTATAAAAGGAGCTGATGAGAAAATTAAGCCCTACTTGTACAAGGATTTGGCTTATAATGCTCTTTCAAAAAGTAAATAAAATGACAATTTCAGAGAAAACAGAAAAGCAGAACGAGATTTACGAGATAAAAACCCAAATTGGAATCTTGAATCAAATGATATCTCAAGTGCAGAATTCATGCTATATCCCAGAAGCAAAAAAGCAACTTGTTTCTGAATACATCTGTGAAATCGAGAATTTAAGAAAGCAAATTGTTTAAAAGCATGTCATCCGGGTTTGTTTAGATTAATTTCGCAATTTCTAATTTTTCTCTAGAAAATACTATGTGGAATTTTATTTAAATTATTGAATAAAGAATTAACTTCTTTAAAGATTAATTCTTCTATAAGGAGAAAATCAATATCAACTAAGGATAAATTACTTTCATATAATCTCTTTATTTCAGTTAATTTTAAAAGGTTAAAACACATTTCTATAAAGGCGGGGAAGCTATCCTAGCGGGGTGGAAACATCTCATCGATATGATTGGATGTTGCCCAAAGCAGCCTGGTTAGCTCGCGAGGCCCATAACCTCGAGGTCGCGTGGTTCAAATCCCGCCCCCGCTATTCCAAGATGAAATATTTTATAGGCATTGATGATGCAGGCCGTGGGCCGATAATCGGGCCTCTTGTTTTAGCAGGAATTCTCGCTAATGAGAAGCAAGTTCAAATGCTAAAGCAACTCGAAGTTAAAGATTCAAAACAGCTCACACCGAGAAAAAGAGAGTATCTTGCGAAAAGAATAGAAAAATTTGTAACTTCTTTTTATATTGTCAAGATTTTTCCTAATGAGATAGATTCAAAACTTAATGGGGGAACAAATTTGAATAAAGTTGAGGCACACATGTCCGCAGAAATAATTAATTTTTTAACAAAAAAACTTGTTAGCATAGGAATCTCGGAAGTAGAGATTATTCTTGATTGCCCTTCTCCGAACATTACTTCATGGAAAAATTATCTTTATAGATATATAGCTGATAAAGATAAAGTAAATTATTTATTGAGATGCGAACATAAAGCAGATGTGAATCATGCTATTGTAAGTGCAGCGAGCATCTTAGCTAAAGTCGCCCGCGATAGCGAGGTAGAAAAAATAAAATTAAAATATGGAATTGACTGTGGGAGCGGTTATCCTAGTGATCCATTATGCAAGAAATTCTTGAAAGAGCATGGCGATGAGTACGCGAAGCTCGGTATAGTGAGAAAAACCTGGGCAACATGGCATAATCATGTTAATAAGAGACAGCAAAAGAAACTTTCTGAATTTTAGAAAGTTATAAATATCTTTTTCTTGTATTTTTTCGAGGTGGAATAATAAGATGATAAAGAAAGTTAATCCAAGCATGATTTATTTTAGCAAGAACATACAAGGATTGTGTCTGAGAACTTCGAAGAGTTTTCCAAGAGGATGTCCGAATTACGGAAAGAAAAAAGATTGTCCTCCAACTCTTTTGATTAATAAAATTCTTGATTTAACAAAACCTGTTTATGTCATATGGACTGAGTTTCCAATAGGAAAATATGCATCAGAAATGAGATTAAAACACCCTCATTGGAGCGAGAAACAGTGCTATTGTTGCAGGTACTGGCAGCCACGAGCGAGAAAAATGCATTATGCTGAAATTAAAAAGCACAGAAAGAAGTATCATTTTAACAAAGTTATCAATTGCCCAGAAGGAAACGGCGTTAATATAGCAGGATTGATGGCAAAACTCGGAATAAAACTCGAATGGCCACCGAGAAAAATCACGAGGATTGTCTCGCTTGCGCAATAATTATAATAATCTCAACCTGCCAGGTTTCGGTTCATAAACCTCGCCCGACTCGAGCAATTCAATTACGATATTGTTTATTTCCTCCACAGGTATCTTTGAATCCATTATTATCTTGTCAATATCGAGTCCTTCTGGTTCTGCTGCACGGATTTTTTCAAGAATTTCATCATGCAATGAATTTATCTCTATCTTTTCTTCTATAATCTTCTCTTTATTGTCCTCGATGTTTTTTATATCATTCTCCCGCACTTTTTCATTATATTCTTTATTTTCTTCAGTATTCTCGAATTGTTCTGCTTGTGCCTGAGCTTCCTCTATCTTTTTCAAAATATCTTTCCCATATTCTTTCTCGAGTTCAAGTTTTCTGGCTATAAGCCAGTTTACAGAAACAATTTTTATTATTTCTGGCATTACATATATTTCATCATTGTAGAATCTGAGATTTCCAATAACATTTATAGTATCTCCTTGATTGAAACTATTTATCATATCATAACTGTCGGAGAATCCCTTAACTCGAACAGAGCCGGTACCATCATCAATCGTTAGTGTTGCATAATTTTTGTTATCACTCGCAAATTTTTCGATAACATTTCCAATTATGTTAATTCTCGTAACTTCTTTGTCAAAAATTTTTAAGTTACGTAAATTTTTATTGTTGGCACTGTTAAATTCCGGCTCTCCGAGGGCAAGCATGCCTATGAATATTCTATATGCAGTATTCCTCTTGAAATCGTTCCTTTTTATTATGTTTAAATCTGCCATGTTCACCGTTTGTTTATAACTATTTATTTTTATTTATAATTCCTTACTTAGTGTATGAATGACACCGAAGGACAGACATACTTTCTTTATACTCTCTGAATATACCCGCTTCTCGGTTCGAAGATATCTCCGGACCTTTTTAATTTTTCTATTATATCATCAATAACATCTTCTGGAATCTTGTCTGCCATCTCTTTTTTTAATTCAGATAAAGGAACTGACTTCCCGAAGCGAGATTCAAATTTTATAATTGCCTCCTTTATTGCAATTATCCTTCCCCTCTCGCTTGCTGGCACTCCGGTTGCGATTCTGTCTATATCAATCTGCCCGGTTTCCCTGTCGAATCCAACTTGTATTAAATATTTGTTCACTGCACGAATTGCTCTCTGTGCATCTTCTTTAGTTACTTTTTTTGCGAGTCTTAATCTCGCACTCGCTTCGCTCAATCTTATCAGTGCTTCGAGTTGTCTCGCAGATATCGGAACAGATTTTATCATTCTATCTGCAACTTGCTGCGAATTTCTTAATTCAACATAAAATCTTTTTATTTCTTCAACAGCAGGCTCTGTTAGTGTTGGAAAAGATTTTTGTTTTGCGTAAGCAATGTATTTTTTCAATAAATCTGGTTCAATTGGAGCCTTTGCAGCAGCTTTTCTATGTTCGAGCAAAACATGAGATGCTATGGCTTCATCTTGTATCTTGTCAGGAATATCTTTCATTACAAAAATTAAATCGAATCTATTCAATAATGTAGGGGGCAAATCAAATTGTTCCGGAATCGGCGTGAACATTTCAAAACGTCCGAGCTTCGGGTTTGCAGCTGCCAAAACAGTTGTTTCTGCTCTCAATGTTGCTTGAACATTTGCTTTGCTTATCGTTACAGTTTGCTGTTCCATTGCCTCATGCATCGCGCTTCGGTCTTGGTCTCCCATTTTCTCGAGTTCATCGATGCATGCAATGCCCTTATTTGCGAGAACCATGGCTCCAGCTTCAAGAGCCCATCCTTTTAAGAACTCATCCCTGACAACTGTTGCTGTAATTCCTGCTCCAGTGGCAGCTTTCCCAACAACATATCTCCCTTTTGATGCTATTCCTGATATAAATTTTAGAATTACAGATTTTGCTACCCCAGGATCTCCTATTAATAATATATGAATATCTCCTCTCGACATAGTGCCATCGCTTTTTTGTTTTTTAATGCCCCCAAATAATTGCAATGCCAATGCGAGCTTTATATCATCATAGCCGAAAACACTTGGGGCTATGCTTGCAGTTATTTTCTCATATATTTCAGGGTCAGCAGCAAGTTCTTTAATTTGTCTTTCATCCTCCTCACTTATTTCTATCTGTTCATAATTCTCCTCCAATGGGATTATGTTATTCGCTTCAATGGACAAATCAAACTGCGTGCTCTGCCCCATCGGAGATGAAATAATCTCTTCTTTTAATAGCCCTATAATTCTAATTTTTGCACCTGGGTTCGCTCTTTCTTCCATCTTTGGCTCGACTAAATCTTCCTTCAAGAATACAGCTATTCTCCTTGGCTGCTCACCCCCTATTAACATGTCTGGAGATTCTTCAACAACTAGTCGCTGGACATCTATCATTTCTTTGCCTATTAATTTAAAATTTCCCCTCCTACCACAACTACATCTTGATGGCTCGCGGAATTTTTTGTCAATCTGCATAACATTTATTATTGTTCCGCAAGCGGGGCATTCGAATTTTGCGTTTACAACTTGGGGTCTTACTTCTGAAGCCTGTTTTATTACTCCTTCGATAACAATAAGCTGATGCAAATGTTTCGCCCTTATTTCTCTAATTTTAACATACTGTGATTTCGGCAAATCTGTTAATCTTATCCTTGCATTAGCCATGAGCCCAGTCTCTTCTAGAGCCAAACTCAAGATTGACAACATTTCTTCTGGCTTAGCAAGAAGCTGGTCCGCTAAGGTATTTGAAAAAGAGGCTAGTTCTTGAAAAGACAGAGGTATTGATTTGGTGCCTGTCTTTGCATATTTTCCTATCTCTTTTTTGTAATATTCAAAAAATTCTTTTGCTTCAATAATTAAATCTTCAGTCATTTTACCCTTTTTTCACCTCAGCCCAATCCAACAATCTAAATTGTGCTTTTATTTTTATATTTTGTTATACTCTAAACATATGTATTTTAATGTTTGTAATTAGTTAAAAGTTGCAATTAGTTAAAAAGTGAAATAATAAAAAAGAAAAAAGCAAATTTATTTTTTGCGTGCAGAAACTAAAGGTTTTATATTTTTGAGCAGTTGCGTCATTGCTTCATCGAGCTGTTTCTTATTTTTTGTACCTGTGCACACTAATTTCCCGTTGCTGAACAATAAGAAAGTCGTATTTGGGTTCTCCAGTTTGTAGACTAAGCCCGGAAATTGTTCTGGTTCATATTCTGTATTTTCTAAACTCAAGGTTATTTCATTAAGGTTAAGAATGTATTTTATCTCTCCTGAAGCAACTATGTTCTGAACGTTTATCTTGGGCTTTCCCTTAACTTTTACCCCGATTTTTTTCAATTGTTTTATAACCTGTACTATTACCTCTTGAACTTGCGCAATGCTCTTAGTTCCTGTACAGACTAAATTGCCTGAATTGAACACAAGGACTGCAGATTTAGGCTTATTTATCCTTAAGACTAATCCGGGAAATTGTTCTGGATTGTATTCTGTGTTACTCTGGCTTCTTACGAGTTTGACAAGAGGAACTTTTGTGTTAAGGCTTGTTGTAGCAACTATGTTTTGAATCTTTAACTTTGGGTTTGCCATTTTAAGAATCTTTAAGCCTTTTAAAGGCACTTATTTATAAATGTTTAAAAATTGAGCCTTTATAAAGCTTTTTAAATGCTCTTCCGTGATAATCGCTGTTATGTGCCCAGAACGAAGCGAGAGCGCAATGTGGCAAGGTTGCGAAGCAACCGCAGAGTTCCAAACCCTGCCAACATTTTCTCATTTTCCAGATATGTTTTTCCAAGCTGCATAACCGAGCTTTTCGGTCCCATCAATTTTGATCAGGCCAACTGCATCGTTTTCATTTAAATCATGGAGCCATGGCCATCCAAAAAAGTGCAAATTTATTCCTCTATCTCGAGTGAGTCGACCGGTTGCTTGTACAATGAAATCTGCTTGCGCTTGTTCTCCTCCAAGTACATCAAGTGATGCCCAAGCAATTTCACTGAAGCCAAATGGTTTTCCTGGCATATAGTTTGCTGCTTTAGAATAATAATCATCTGGAATCTTTGAAGGGTTTGTTTTGCCTAAGGCATAAGGATAACTTGTAAAAATAAGCAAATCCATCTTGTCTGGATTGAATAAACGGAGAACCTTCAAATCTGCTTCACGATTTTCAGAAACAATCTCTCTTGCAAAAATGCAGAATACTTTTGTTTCTGGGGAGATTTTTTTAACTTCATCATATATTTCTTCATACAAAGAAACATAATTTTTGAAACCGTTTGGTCCATCTTCACCATATTTTTCATACCATCTGTTCACTTCGTTCCCGAGTGATAGGTATCGTGGACGTGTAGCCTTCACAACATCAAGAGCTGCTTGTTTATATGCTGCTCTCCATGCGGGGTCGCTTAAAGTTGCATTTTCCATTCCCGTCGGAGTGACAAGAGTTACTCCGCTACCTATAAATGATAGATGAATTATCGGAAACATTCCATTGTCACGAATGAGTTGTTTTACAAATGTCTGACCCCAACTTCCACTTAAGTCATTTGCAAGGTTATAGAATTGGGTGGGCCTGCCCCACACAGGAACAAATTCCGAGTAGTGAGCGGCTTGGGCATATGCATCGTCGAACGACTGACCTTGAGCAGTAGTAGGCAACACTCCCATAAAGAAACCTCTTGACGGAAGTTGCGGAGAATCTTCTGGAACAACTATTTCTGGTGCAGCGGGAGTTGTTTCTTTTTTTGTACATCCGCTTATTAATACAAATCCGAGTAAAAGCACTGCACCAAGCACTATCAGTCCAAATTTCTTTGTATTCATCTTTTTCCCCATAATAAATTATTACCACTTTTTAAGTTTTCCTTTCCAAAGGCGGGTTCAGAATTACGCCTTATCACTGTTATGCCCTCCGAACGAATGGAAGACCGAGATTTTACGAAATAGATTCAGAGGAATCCGCCCGCGAGCCGAAATTTATTCTTTAATTTCACTTTTTAACCAATCGAAATATTTTTTGTTTGAACTTACAGGAATTTTCACAATACAAGGGATTGTGTAAGAATGGATTTTTTCAACTTCGTTTTTCACTTTTTCAAAATTAGTTTTGCTCGTCTTTGCAATTAAAACAAATTCATTCTCATCAGCAATTTTGCCCTTCCACCAGTATAAACTACTAATGGGAAAAATATTGGCACATGCAATTAGTTTCTTATCAAGTAAATGTTTAGCTATCTTTCTAGCTTCTTGTTTTGAAGGGTTTGTTATGTAAGCAAAAACGAAGTTTGTCATGGTATATTATAAAATCCTTTTCTATAAAAATCTATCTAGTGAGATAGCGGATTAGACATAAGCGTTGTTAGCAGAGTTTTTCCGAAGGAAAAACCAAGCACCGCAACGAAGTGAGGAGCGCAGGGTGGAACTTTTGGCTTGTGTCGACCATCAGTCGTTAATCTTAAATTACAATAACCACCATGTAAGCTATGACCTGCTTCGTAAATGTTTCAGTCAGCAAGCATTTACGTCTACAACACAGAAAAATTTATAAATAGAGTAGACGTATAATATATTATGGTATACACCGAAATTAAAGAAAGAAATGGAAAAAAATATTATTATAGAGTAAGATCTGTAAGAATGGGAAGCGAGGTAAAAAAAGAAAGAATTTATTTAGGAGTCAATTTAAAAAAAGACGAACTTTCAAGAAAAGAAAAGGAGGCAGACAAAGAATTAAAGTTACTTAGCTCTCTTTTAACCGAACAAGAAATAAAAGAATTAGAAAATATAAAAAAGCAATACCTTAAAGAACCGAAAGAGAATCTTGAAAACAGATACGAGGCTTTCTGTTCTTTGTTTACTTATAATTCTACTACTATAGAAGGCAATACCCTTACACTGCAGGAAACTTCTTTATTATTATTTGAAAAACAAGTGCCTAGAAAATCTTTGAGAGAAATCAATGAAGTTTTGAACCATAAGGAGGCTTTTGATCTTATATTAAAAACAAAAGAAGATCTGTCTAAAAAGCTTATATTAAAATTGCATGAAATTATAGTAAAAAATACTCTAAAGCCAGAATTAGAAAAACAAGCAGGCAAATACAGAGAAACTCAGGTTTATATCAGGGGCGCGAAATGGATCCCTCCAAAGCCAAAAGATGTTCCAAAAGAAATGAAAGCTCTTCTAGCATGGTATTCCAAAAATAAGAATAAGTTACATCCTTTAATCCTGGCGGCTTATTTTCACTCTGCGTTTGAAATGATACACCCCTTTATCGATGGAAACGGCAGAGTTGGTAGGCTTTTAATGAATCTAATTCTGCATAAAAACAATTACCCTATGATAAATATTCCAAATGCCAGAAAATATTTGTACTATAAAGCATTAGAAGAAGCACAATTAAAAGGAGATTTAAGACCCTTTTTAGAGCTTTTGATTAAATTACTCAAGGAAGAAAAAATAAGGTTTTAACAAGATTTTGTAAGTCCACATTTCTTGCTATTATTAATGGTCTGTAGACGTAAAGAGATTTAAATTGAGTTTAATGTTTGTTAGTTGACCTGAGCCGTCCAAAGCGACCCAGCCAAAGTGGAACGGAGGTGAGAATAGAGCTTTGAGATCCGGCAGAGCAAGGATGCAACCGCGTCTGCAGAGTATGACTGAGGCAGTGGGCGATAGATTTATAATAAATAGATATATTCTTTTGTACATGATCGAATATATCACATTAAGAATTGAGAAAGATTCTTTGGAAGATCATGTAAAAAGAATTTGCAGAAGAAATTTAAAGAAACCTGCAAAAATATGCACTCAATGCCCAATTCTCGGACCCGTTATTGAGCTAATGAAAGAGCATGATTGGAAATATAATATCTCTGCAATGAAAAAACCACTCGCAAACTATTATCAAAAATCTAATTCTGAATAAGGACGAGCCCACCGAGTAATATGCCGCCTAATCGCTGTTAGGCGTTTAAAAGTGAAAGCCTGCGGGGCGTGGCAAAAATTCGCAGAATTTTTGAGTTCAGAATTCGGCAGTGGAGAGGTTGGTGTTGTATCTTATAAATAGTAAATTAACCAAAAGATTTATAAAGGTGTTACTAACATCTAATTGTATGACAATAAAATTAGAACGAGTAGTTGAATTAATAGAACAACATGATAAGAATCCAGACCCTAAATTAGGAGGATTAAATTTTTATGTCACACTAATGAAGATAGTTCTAGAAAATGAGGGGACTGATTTAAAAACTTGGGATGATTGTTATACAGACGAAATGCGTGAAGATGCATTTAAGAGAGTTAACCCTATTATTAGGGAGACTATTGCTTATAAAAATCTGAGAGGCAAATCTTTCAGTTTTCTATAATTTTATTTTTAGCCCGAATTCTGAATTAGACATAATCGCTGTTAGGCGTCCTGAACGGAGCGAAGCGAGGGGGGCGCAGGGCATGGCAAAAAGAATAATTAAAATTTATCTCAACTTTTTTTCTATTAAATTTTCCAACTTTCTAATTATTTCTTTAAATAAAGGCTCATTTCTTTCAAGATAGGAAGGCTCAATAAAGAAACCTTCATAAGCAATTCTATTTCTCAACGCTCTTAAATCATCCAGAACAGAGATCTCATGAA